>Ga0209575_10000087_pt1 | contig 109557 bp, 80 predicted proteins | sample Medcelwee11metaG_FD_187172 | JGI IMG/M metagenome (GOLD analysis project Ga0209575, IMG submission 187172) | Freshwater pond sediment microbial communities from the University of Edinburgh, under environmental carbon perturbations - Medium... | ecosystem: Environmental > Aquatic > Freshwater >... | reverse complement strand
AGGCTCGACCGGCGGCACGGCAGGCTCGACCGGAGGCACGGCAGGCTCCGGAGGCACGGGAGGCGCTACCGGAGGCACGGCAGGCTCGACCGGCGGAACCGGCGGAAGCGTCAGCCCCGCGTGCGTGGGAACCGAGCCCGCTGCCCAGGTCTCGGTCGCGGGCGACTTTCTCGTCGACGCCACCGAGGTCACGCGCTGCCAATACGAGGTCTGGCTGGCTACCAACCCGGACTCGTCGGGCCAACCACCGTACTGCTCGTGGAACACCAGCTTCGTCCCGGACTGCGAGTGGCCCCCAGGCACCCTGGGATCGCACCCGGTCGTGTGCGTCGACTGGTGCGACGCCAACGCGTACTGCCAGGCTGTGGGCAGGCGTCTGTGCGGGAAGATCGGAGGTGGCACCAACTCCATGGGCCAGTACGCCAACGCGAACTTGAGCCAGTGGTTCGCGGCCTGCACGAGCTACGGCCAGAACGACTACCCCTACGGGGACACGTTCGACGGGCAGGCCTGTAACGGTCCGGAAAAGGGCCTCGGCACGACGGTCCCCGCGGGAAGCCTCGCTACGTGCCAGTCGTATCCCGGCATCTATGACCTGAGTGGCAATGTGCTCGAGTGGGAGGACTCCTGCAGCGGCATAGCGGGACCCCAGGACAACTGCCGCATGCGCGGGGGAGCCTGGGGCGCCAGCACGCCCGACCTCCGCTGTGACGCCGGCTACTCGGCCGACCGCGACGACCTCGGAGGCATCGGATTCCGCTGCTGCTCGTCCCCGTGACCCGGTCCGATTCCACAACGCTCCTCGCCCGCTCGCTCGCGCTCCACGCGAAGCGGCTGCGGAGCGCCATCCGAAAGGACCTCGAAAGCGCTTCGGACCATCCCCTGCGCGCCCTCTGCCCCGACTCCGACGACCCCCTCCTCGCCGATTCCGTCGCCCAGACCATCACCTTCGTCCTCTTCGCCGCCCGGTGGCTCGACACCGACGCAGCGTTCCAACGGGAACACGCTTTCAGACTCCTTTCCTCCTCCAGCGAACCCTCGTCGCACCTCTTCTTCACTTCCCTCCGCGGCCCCGGCGTGACCCGCGCCATGGATGACCTGGTCGATTCTCTCTCTGTCACGCCCGTTCGCCAGGTCTTCGCCGGTCTCGGTGACCCCGTCATCCACTTCTACCAGCACTTCCTCGACGCCTACGCACCCGCCTTGCGTCGTCGCATGGGCGTGTACACTACTCCCGACGAGGTCGTTCGGTACATGGTTCGCTCGCTGGACCATCTCGCCCGGACGCGCCTCGGGTTGCGCCTGGGACTCGCTGACCCGGTTCGCTGGGGCGCCTACGCGGTCCAGCGCGGCATTCCGCTGCCCGAGGGGGCAAGGGAAGAAGACTTCGTCGTACGCATCCTCGAGCCGTCGGCCGGAACCGGGACCTTCTTGCTGCAGGCGCTGCGCGCCATCTTCGCGACGATGACGGCAGAATATGCGGCAAACGGCTTCGGTGAGCCAGCTGCCGCGGCAGCCTGGAAGGCCTATGTGAGAGAGTCGCTTCTGCCGAGGCTCGAGGGGTTCGAGGTGATGATGGCGCCCTGGGCGGTCGCGCACCTTCGCCTGACGTGGGCCCTTCGCAGGGGGCTGGCCGAGGAAACAGGCAGGGACCCCGCGTCATGGGGCTTTCGCTTCGAGAAGAACGACGTCCTGCAGCTTCGGCTGGCGAACGCGCTCGCGCCCCCGGAGCCCGGGACCCGGGCGCCCGTGTCGGTCGTGCTCGGCAATCCCCCCTACGAGCGAACGTCGAAGTCCTCCGATGCCTCCCTGCGCTGGGTGATCGAGGGCGAGGTCCCGGGCCGGGCCGCGGGCAAGAGCTTGTTCGACGACCTCCGCGACCCCGCACGGGAGCGCACGATCTTCAGCCACCTCAGGAGCTTGTCCGACCGCTACGTGTACTTCTGGCGCTGGGCGATCTGGAGGGCATTCGAGGACCCGCCTGGCTTCGGCCTCCTGGGGTTCATCACCAACAGCACCTGGTTGACAGGGCCCGCCTTTGTCGGGCTGCGCGCGCTCGCGCGGGACGCCGGCGACGAGCTCTGGACCGTCGACCTCGGTGGCGACGGTCGAGGCACGCAGCCGGACCCGAACGTGTTCGGCATCGAAACCCCGGTCGCCATCACGACCGTTGTTCGCGCTACGTGCCAGTCCCAGGGGGGGCCGGCGACAGCGTGGTACCGGCGTGTGGAGGGTGTGTCGGGCGAGGACAAGCTGCAGCGTCTCGATTCGATGCAAGAGGGCGGCACGCCCCTCGATGGGGCCTGGTCCCGCGCGGGCGATGGCTGGGGCGACCCGCTGGTCCCCGGTGCCGGCGGCGACGCCTGGCAAAGGTACCCGGCGCTCGCCGACCTCTTCCCGTGGCAGCAACCGGGCTGTCTGGCCTCGCGGACCTGGCCGGTCGCTCCCCACCCGTCGGTGCTTCTACAGCGCTGGAAGGCGTTTGTCGGCGCTCCGGTCGAATCCCGGCCGCGGCTGTTTGCTACCGCGCGCACCGGGCGAAACGTGTTCACCAAGGTCCCGGGCCACGCCCCTCTGGCGAGCCTGGACCAGGACGCGCCCCCGGGGCCCATCGTTCGTTACGGGTTCAGGAGCTTTGACAGACAGTGGATCCTGTACGACCCCAGGTTGCTGAAGACCGAGTCGCCGTCGTTGTGGTCGAGCCGGTCCGACCGGCAGATCTACCTCTGTTCGTTGCTTCGCTCGAAGCTCTCGGCGGGTCCGGCGGTGATGGCCTCGGCCCACGTACCGGACTTCCACTGCTTCTGCGGGCGCGGTGGGAAGGACGTGATTCCGCTGTATCGCGACGGGGCCGCGAGCTTGCCGAACGTCACCCTCGGCCTTCTGGAGGCCCTTGGCGCAGCGCTCGGTGTCACCGTGACGCCGGAGGACCTCGCCGCTTACGTGGTGGTCGTCCTCTCCTCGCCGCACTACCAGCAACGCTTCGCGCCCGCCCTCCTCACACCCGGCCCGCGCGTCCCCCTCACCGCGGATGCGACCTCGTGGAAACGGGCTGTCGAGCTGGGAAAGAGGTTGATCTGGCTTCAGACCTTCGGGGAGCGCTTGCAGGAACCGGCTTCCGGAAGGGACGGGAAACTCCCCGAGGTGCCTGGCTTGGCCTGGACCCAAGACCTACGCGAGATGCCCGAGAGCGCCAGCAGCATCCGGTACGACCGCTCCGCCCACGTGCTCGAGGTCGGCCGGGGAAGGGTGACGGGTGTGCTTCCTGAGGTGTGGGGGTTCGCCGTCAGCGGTATGCCGGTGGTGCGAAAGTGGATCGGCTACCGCTGCGCGCGAAGGGCGGGAAGGGGAGGGAAGTCCAACAACCCGCTCGACCTCGTGCGGATGAGCGTTTGGCCGGAGGAGTGGAGTGATGAGCTGCTGGACCTGCTGCGCGTCTTGACGCTCACCGTCGCGGCCCGCGAGGAGCAGAGTGAGCTGCTCATGGAAATCTGCGCGGGGCAGACCGTGTCGGCGGCGGAGTTGCCAGTGCCGGGGAAGGCGGAGCGGCTGAGCGAACGTGATAGAGAAAGCGCGGCAAGGTGACCGACCGACGCTCGACTCCGGGTTGAGCAGGCATCCGGGCCGTCGCGGCACAAATCCGCATCACGCGGGCGGGGCGTCAACCGCCAAACTGGTGAGCAGGGGACCGGGACCCGACCATGAGCAGAGGGGCTCTTCCGTTCCTCCGGAGCTCGCCTCCGGGTGGATCAGCCTCCGGCAATTCTGCATTCTACTTCGCGTTCCTGTTCCCAGTTCCTAGTTCATGCGTAATCCCACCGCCAACCTTCGCCTACGTCTCGTAGAAAGCGCGGACCTCGTCGGCATCGCAGAAGGCCCGGTCTTCGCTCCCCACCCGCTGCCCCGTCTCGTGCCCCTTGCCCGCAATGACCACCACGTCTCTGTCTCTTGAACCCTCGAGCGCCTCGTGGATCGCGGCGCGACGGTCGAGTACCTCTCGCACACACGCGTGGCTGCCCAGCCCATCCCGGATGGCGGCGGCAATCTCCGCAGGGTCCTCGTCCCGCGGGTTGTCCGTGGTGAGAATGACCTGGTCGGCGACCGCGGCGGCCTCTCCCAGCATCGGCCGCTTCTCCCGGTCGCGGTTGCCGCCCGCACCGAACACCACCGTGAGCCGACCGAGGCACAGGCTTCGTGCCGTCTGCAGGGTGCGCAGCAGCGCGTCGGGAGTGTGCGCGTAGTCGACGACGACGTGCGGTTCGGTGGCCACGACCTCGAAACGACCGGGCGGAGGCATCGCGGACGCGAGCCCCGCGACCGCCTCCTCGGTCGGGATGCCGCAAGCGATCGCGGCCCCGAGGGCCCCCAGCACGTTCTCCGATTGGACGTCGCCGATCGCACGGATGCAGAGGGATCGGAGCGACCCGAGGAGCTCAGAAGGACGCAACGTCAGATGTGTGCCCGCCCAGGAGACCTTCACGGTCTCCGCCTCCAGGTCGAGGGGCCCAACCGGGGCCCCGCGGGAAGGGACCCCGTAACGAATCACCCGAACGCCGGCGGGGACCACCTCCGCGAGAAGCTCGCTCGCGGGGTCGCAGCCGTTGAGCACCGCCGTCCCGCCTTCGGGCAAGTGCATGAAAAGTTGTGCCTTGCTCGCGAGGTAGTGCTCCGCCGTCCCATGCCAGTTCAGGTGGTCTCGCGTGAGGTTGGTGAACACGCCCACGTGGCACGGCCACGCGCGGATGAACCCATGGGCAAGCGCCTCGCTCGTGAGCTCCACGGCCGCGTAGTGCGCCCCCGCATCCAGCCCCGCACGCATCGCCGCCAGGAACCCCTGGTAGCTGTTCGGGGCCTCGAGAACAGTCTCTCCGAGGTAGAACCCCGTCGTCACGGCCCGCACGACCGGTCGGCCACACGACACCGCCGCAGCCACGAACCCCGTCGTGGACGTCTTCCCGTTGGTTCCCGTGACCCCGATGCTGACCAGCCGGTCGTGCCACGAAGGAGGCGGCGGCACGACCGACCGACGACCCGGATCAGAGCGATTCAATGCAGGACCAGAGTCCAAACTCGCAATCGGCGTTCACACAATCCATGACGGCAGTCCTGCCCGCAGCGTTCAATCCGTCGATCATGGCGTGGCAATCGTCTTGCGTCTCGCTGCAAGCGGTCTCGATCGTGGCGCAATCGGCGTCCGCCGTTGCGTCGGGACAGGCGTTCTCGAGGGCCGTTCCCATGCAAGTGTAGGGGTCGGGGTCCATGCAGTCGGTGATGCTGAGCATGCAGTCGACCGCGGCTTCCGCCACCGCAGGCTTGAGGTAGGACACGGCGGAATCGCAGTAGTCGATCGCCCACGTGCCGCAATCCTCCGTGGGCACGTTCTGACAGTCGCCGGGCGTCCCGACCGAGTCGTCGCACGTGCTGCCGCCCGACCCGCCTTCCCCGGCTGCCCCAGCCTCGCCAGCGGACCCAGCTTCGCCAGCGGCTCCTGCCTCTCCCGCCGAAGCGCCCGAACCCGCTTCTCCCGCGGACCCACCCGTTCCGCCTGTGCCTGCCTCTCCACCGCCGCCGGACGATCCACCTGTCCCGCCCGTGCCGCCTGTGCCAGCCGTTCCACCGGTGCCCGCACCGCCGCCGCTGCCCGCCGCTCCGTCCTCGGTCTCCGAGGTGCAAGCCCCGACTGCCAACGCGCCCGCAAGAATCAGAAAGCTAGTCTTGTCGATCTTCATGGTCTTCTCCCGTGTCAAGCTCAGGTGTCAAAGGTGATCGAGACGATACCACAACCCACGGTCGGATGGGGAAGCGGGAAGTGGTCCTACCCGCGTCGCCTCCGCCGGAACCACAGCAGCGCTCCCAGCAGCACGACCGCAGGGAAGCTCTGCCCGGACGTGCCCACGACCCCGCAAGCGCAGCCCTCCGCATCGTCCCCCCCATAGGTCCCAGGCGTACCCCCGGTCTCCGGTGCAGCGTCGGCAGCAGGCGGAGAATCCTCTCCCGCCTCAGGGGAAGGCTCCGGTCCGGCCTCTGGGCCCGCCTCCGGACCCGCCTCGGGCCCAGGCTCGGGTTGCGGCGCCACGACCTCTCCTGTGTATGTCGCCTCCAGCCAGTAGGCCCCCGTGTACTCCGTCCCAGAGCTTCCCACGTAGGTGTCCGCTACGAGGTAGTATGTCCCCGCTCCCGGGATCTCGTACGTAAGGTCCGTGTCATCCCGCGCAAGACACGCGTCCGCGCTGGGACCCGAGAGCAAGTGAATGTCGATGTCCACCCCCGCCCCGTCGACCACCGACACCGTCAGGGTGCCCCCGGTCGCTGCATCGAAGACATACAAGAACTCAGGCCCGCCCTCGTTGACCTCCGGCGCCGCCGAGTACGCATCGAACACGTCGCTCGTCGCCTCCGACGTGTCCCGCCAATCCTTGAACGGGAATGCCTCGATCCGAATCGGGTCCGACACGGTCCCCGCCCCCGGCGCCTGCACGATGTCCGCGTACAGGTACGCCCGCGGGATGTACCCCGCAAAAGCACTCCACGGCCGCACCCGGCGACACACGCCCAGGCACGCCGTCGCGTTCGTCGACTCCGTCACCAGCGCGTCCCCGCTCGGATCCTTCCCGAGGAACATGATCACGTGATGGTTCGCGTCGTTGAATACGTCCCCCGGCTGCATCTGCGTCGCGGCCACCTCGACCGAAACTTCCGGGATCGTCGCCGTCCCCAGCTTGTGCGGGTGTTGCCAAAGCTGACTCACGTAGCCAGAGCAGTCCACGCCCGTCGTGCAGTCGAGAAAAAGACCCACCGGCAAGGACCCTGCCCCGTAGCCCGCCGCAATCTGTTGGTCGAACTCGTCGACCGTCACCCAGCCGCCCCAACAATAGGGCAGTCCCACCTGAGGACCGACCGTCGTTACCGCCGGGTCCCATGAACTGTCCGCGCACTCCGCCGTAAGGTTGTCCGGGCCGCACGTCCACGCATGCTCCTCGAACGCCGGCGCCCCCGCTACAATGTCTGCCCGGCTGATCGCAAACGCGCTCGTCGCCACGCCAAGCAGCCCAAGGCAGGTGACCACCAAGGGATAGGCCCTCATGGCCGCACCTCCCACCGCGAAAAGGTCACTCCCCGGTCCCCAGGCAGCATCCGGTGAAGGTCCCCCCGCGGCCCCAACACCAGGTCCCGCACCACCGAGACCGCTGGGGTGCCCTCGATCTCGAGGCTCGCCTTCAAGGCGCCCGTCGCGCCGAGCACCAACACCCGTCGATCCACCTCGACCCGCCCCCGTTCACGAAACTGCTCGACCAGCAGGAACGTGTCCCGCACCGCGCTCACACCGATCAACCGGATCGAAGCGAGCGGGCCCCCGATCTCCACCTGCACCTGGGTCCCGTCGTGTCCGAGTGTGACCCGTCCCGCCTCCGCGTTGCACTTCTCCACCAACGTCTGGCGCCCGAAGGGCGTCAGCACGCCGCGTCGCAACACCGAGGGAGCCCCTCCCGCCCCCACCAGCAGGTCCTGCCCATGACGCACGAAGCGCACGTCCAGGCCAGCGATCGGAAGTTCCTTGCGCGTGGCCGACCGGGTCTCGAAGGTCCACAGCCCACGCGCCTTCCCATCCACCACGTGAAGAACCCCATCACGATCGATCGCCAGGTCGGTGAACGGCATCGGCAGGTCCGTCACCGGGGACACCGACGTCGGCCCGGAGCCCGGAACCACTCGTACGACCTTGCCCCGCACAGGGTCGGCCACGACCCAGCCGCCGCGTGGGTCCACGTCGAACGCCTCCGGCCCGCGCGCTTGCCTCTCCGGCCCGCGAGGCACGAACCCCAGGGAACCGGGGCCGTAGGGAACTTCCACGGTGCTCGCGAGCGCCAAGCGGTGGGTGGGGTTCACACGAACGACGTGCACCACGACATCCGCCCGCACATCCTCCGCGGCCTCGGCCGGCGAGGCCCAGAGCCCCAACGTCAACGCTGTAAGCAGTCCGACCGCGACGACCCGCATGATGGGCTCCTCTCCTGACAAACAAGAAGAGAGGATAGCACGAGGTCGAGAGGGAAGTGGGGTGTCAGAGCGCGGGGATCGCCGTGGGCCCGTCGGGGAACGTCACGCCGCTCGCGCCTTCGGGCAGGTCCTGCCGGAGCGCCTTGAGCTGCTCACGCGCACTGTCGTGACGCATCTTCACGAAGTGCTCGATCCCGAGGGTCTTGAACCCGAACGCGTCAAGCTCGTGCTGCTTGTAGCCGTTCCAGTAGACTTGGTCGTTCGAGAAACGACGCCCTGTGTGAGGCGCGTCGGAGGGCCCGTCGGCCTCGAGGAACGCCGCTTTGCGCACCCGGTCCCAGTGCCCGCCCGCGCCTTCCGTCCCGATCTGCCCCATCACCCAGTCCGCTCGGAACGTCGTGTCGAGCAGGTAGTCGATGTGGTCCAGGTAGTACGCGCGCAGCTGACGGTTCGCGAGCAAGTTCTCGATGAGCGGCAGCTTCTGTCCGCCGTTCGTCTTGCGCCAGTCCACAAGGTCTCCGTACTGCCAAGACGTGCCGAAGAAGTCGATGCCGAAGGAGTTGTCGTAGTCCCAGGGAATCCAGTGGAAGTAAGGGTCGCTCATGAAAGCATCCGACCCACCGCCCTTGCCCGAGTTGTACAGGTAGTAGTTCGATGGCGTGCGATAGTAGTTGTCCCACCCGCCCATCAGCACGTTGAGGCCCGCCCAGCGCAGGAACCCGCGCACGTCGAAGATCCCCTCCACCGACGCGCGGTACTCGTCCGTGTCGAACTTCGCAGGCGCCTCGCCCGGTACGTCCACACCGTGGATGGTCCGGACGAACCGCGCGAGATCGTCGTACGTCTGGTACGACGGGTCATCGTCGTCGTTGTCGTTCGTCTTCAGCTGGTACGTGCGTTCGTCGATGCTGGCGGCCTTGAAGTACTGCTTGCCGCTGTCGTCGCCATCGGCCCCGACGCGGTAGGACAGGTCGGCGGGCCCCAGGTCCTCCCAATAGGCCTTGTACAGATTGCCGTCGTCGTTCTTGCCGAACAGGTCCTTGAGCATGGGCTTTTCGACCTGCTCGATGACGGAGTACAGGCCGTAGTATCGGTCGTTGATGCAGAACTTCGCGTAGGTGTGGCGCGGCCCCGGGACCTCGGCTTCCTGAAAGAGGCTCCACGCCAAGGCTTCACGCATCTGGGAGACGTCGTTCCACATCGACTTGAGGTTGAGCGCCTTCATGCCGAGCATGCGCGCTTCCTTGTCCTCGAAGCCGATCTTGTAGGAAGACTTCGGGGTGCCGTTCGTGAAGTTGCCGCTCGTGCGCACCGTGAACGTCTTGGTCGAGTACACTAGGTCGGCGTCGCGGACCTCGGCGTCCTGGCAATGCAAAGAGCTTCCGGCGTTCGCCTTGTAGACGAGCACTTCAGCCCCCGAGACCGTGCGCTCCGCCTCCAACGACTCAGGCGTCATCCAGCTGGGGTTCCAGCCCTTGATCCGCACGAAGTAGAACGTCTTGGGACCGAAGAACGCCGTCTTGGCTTCGGCGTTCGCACTGTCCGCCTTACCACCCGGGTCGTCGCCGTCCACGTACTCGTCGTTCGCCTGGCCAGACTCGCCGGTGTCCGCGCCGCACGCGACCGCGCCAAGCGAAACGGAGCAAGCAAGGAAGAGGGGAAGCAGTGTGCAGGAGGACTTCATCCACGCGGCAGGTCTGCAAGTTGGGTGCCGATGTGGGACACGGTAGGCTTTGAACACGTCCATAAGAAAGTCAGATGGTTACGACGGAGTCGGGGGCGGGGCAGGAGAAGGTTTCGAGCAGGATTCGTTCCTGGTGAGAAGGAATGGATCCCACGTAACCCCTCGCCCTGTCCCTTCGACCATGGGCGTATCCTTTCCCAACACGGAGGTCCCCCTGAAACGAACCGCCCTCGCCCTGCTCGTCCCTGACAATACCCACATCCCGGATATCGTCTTCGGCGTGTCGACCCGAGACTGAGTCCAGGCACCCCAGCGAGCGAAGCGAGCAGCACCCTACGCGCACGGAAACGAGCAGGCCCGCGCGTCGCATCGCGGTCGACAGGCCCATGCCCATGTTCTATGGGCAACGGATGTCCGGTTCCGCCGAGTTGCTCGCCACCATGGCCGTCATCGCCGCTGGGGCCATGATCGGACGCGTGCAATTCCGCGGCGTGCGTCTCGATGTCGCCGCCATGCTGCTGCTCGGTGTCGCCGTTGCGCACTTCGGCATCACGCTGTCGCCCGCCCTGGGCCTCTTCGGCCTCCTGCTGTTCCTCTACACCGTCGGTGTTCGATCCGGACCTGCCCTTCGCAACTTGCATCGCAAGGATCTGCAGCTTGCAGCCGTGGGGCTGGGCATCACGGGTCTCGCCCTCGGCGGCGTCGTGCTCCTTGGGATCGCCCTTGGCGTCCCCCTGGTGATGTCGCTCGGGACGTTCGCTGGCTTCTTCGGGTCAGGCGCTGCCCTCGCCCTGCTCGAACGAAGCGCAGGCGGTGGTGGCGCCTCCGCAGCCTTCGCCGTCGCCGCCCCGGTCAGCGCCGTCCTCGTCATGATGCTCGTCCAGGTCTGGCACGCCGCGGCGCGGAAACAGGTGCCCGCCGAGCTCGACGCCTGGAACGACAACATGGCGAGCCAGCAGGAGAACTCGGACGTGGCGAAGGTGATCGTCGACGAGGGCGATGCCACCGGACAGCCCCTCCGTCAGTTGCACCTCGAGAGCCAGGTGCTGTGGGTGAACCGTGATGGGTCCAGTTTCTCTGCCTCCGCGGACACGGTGCTGCTGCCCAACGACGTGATTCACGTCAGCGGTTCCCGGGACGGAATCGAGAAGACGATGAAGAGGCTCGGCCATCCCGCTCCGTCCAGCCACGAGAAGAACAACACCCAGGTCGTGGTCCGAAAGTTCTTCGTCTCCAACGCCGAGGCGATCGAAACACGCCTCGAGGACCTCCTCCTGCGCGATCGATACCGCGCCACCGTGACGAGAATCCGTCGCGCGGGCATGAACCTGCGTGCACGTCACGGCTTTCGCTTCCGCTGGGGGGACCGCGTCCAGGTCAGCGCGCCCATCGACAAGATCGAGAGCCTGCGCAAGCTCTTCGGCGACGACGCCCACGGGCTCGAGGAGTTCGCCTTTCCCCGCGCTGCCCTCGTGATCTTCGTCGGCGGCGTCCTCGGATTCGTGCCGATCCACCTCGGTGGCGGCGAGTCGCTGCGCCTTGGCCCCGCCCTCGGCGTTCTCGTGGTGTCCCTCATCACGGCCGCGCTTCACCGCACGGGCCCCATGGTCTGGAGCCAGTCGGGGCCCACCGCTCGCCTCATGTCCCAGATCGGGCTTCCGCTCTTCCTCGCTCAAGTCGGGAACGAGTCCTACGAAGGACTGGTGAAGTCATGGGCCGAACATGGGACCCATCTCGTCATCCTCGCCCTCGCTCCCATCGTGCTCGTTGCCCTCTTCGTGGGCCTCGCAGGAAAGCTGTTCAAGTACGGCCCGCTCACCGTCCTGTCCCTCTTGCCGTCCATCGCCCTCAACACGCCCGCCCTCACCAACTTGCAGGACCGCTACCGCGAAAAAATCCCCGGGCACATCTACGCCGCGGTCTATCCCGTCGTGGCGATCGGGCTCCTCGCCGTCATGTTCGCCCTCTCGTTCGTGATCTGACGCGGCATCACGGACGGAATCGACGCCCTCTCACGGCGCCTTCTTCACGTAAGGCTCGGACTGCGCTTTCCCCGCAATCGGAACCGTCGTGTCTGCGAGCACGGCCCCGGTGTCGTCCGTGACCTCGAGGCCGACCGTCCCCTTCGTGTCGCCCGCGAGCAGCGTGTTGTACGCCCACGTTCGAAACGACCAGGACTTCTCCACCTGCAGATCGATCATCGTGCGCTTGTCGTCGTTCACGCGAAATTGAAGCCGGATCTTGCGGGGCTGGTCCCCCCGGTTTCGAAGCCGGAGGTGCGCCCAAACGCGCTTGCCAGCCTCGGCCGCGACAAGCGTGTCCACCGGCTCCTTGTTCTTCACGTCCGTTGTGAACGTTAGCTCTTGCAGCTCGAGGGGGGCGGGCTTCGCTTCTTCGGCTGCCGTGGCGGACGCTTCCGGAACCGGTACCGACGCTGTCGGTGTCACCGAGGCGGAAGCCGCGGCGTGCTCGGTCGCAGACTCTGTCTTGTCGCAAGCGAGCAGGAGAGCCGCCGCGGTGAGTGGCAGGAGGAATCGCGTTCGCATGACCCTTCTGGGTCTAGTACAAGTGGCGCGACGCGGGAAAGGGCTCCGTCGTCCCTTCCGTCACGCCTCGAACAGCAAAGGCGAGCGAGATCGGATGAAGCGCCCAAGCTGCTGTCGCGCCTTGCCCCCGAGGTGCAGAAACTCGAGCCCGAGCCCGGGAGGCGCGTCGGAGGAAGTCCCCTCGCGTGTCCACCGAACCACCGTGTTCACCACCAGAAGGTCGTCCCGACCCGGCACGTCGATCGCCACGACGACCAACGTTCCGAGACGCAGGGGCCGGTAGGTGGGAACGAAGATCCCGAGGACGTCTTCCGCAGCCAGGCCCGCGTAGAGATTCGCGTCCGAATGCACGGCAAGATGAACCACGAATTCTACGTCAGCGTCGGGCGCTGGGGTCACCCCGCGAGCCCCGGCGCGCGGGCGAATGAGGTTGAGCGGAATCGTGCTCTCGATCTCGGCTTGCATGGCAACCGATGGTCGGGCACGCGAACATCAGGGCCAAGTTTCCGTCGAGGCGTCAGCGACCAAGCCATCGCTTGGGCAACAGCACGAGGAGGCAGAAGAAGGCTGCAACGCGTCCGAACCAACCTCCGCTTCGCATCCGCGCCGTCTGCAGTAGAAGTCGCCGAAATGTGTCGTCGTAGGGATACCACCACAGCTCCCGAGACCGTCGGCACCCGTCGGTCAACGTAAGCTTCGGTCGAGTGTAGCCCTCGAGCGCGAAAGGCCCGTGCACGATAGCGTTGCCCGAATGACCCACCCCTGACCAAGGTGCCGCGGGAACCGATGCCGTGAACCCATGGTTGTTGATCGTCACGACACCCGCACGGATCCGCCGCGCAAGCGTCCGCCCCTTGCGCGGATGGCTCGTCCACACGCTTGCCGTCAGCCCCTGGGGCAAAGCGTTCGCGCGCTCGATCGCTTGCTCCACGTCATCGACCGCCACGATGGGCAGGACGGGACCGAAGGTTTCTTCACGCAGCAAGGTCGCCTCGTGATCGGCAAGGCGCACGACCGTGGGCGGGAAGAGTCGTGAGCCTGCCGTTTCTGGCGCGCCGCCCGTCAAGACCTCCGCACCCTGATTCACGGCTTCCGACAGCTGGCGAGTCACGATCGCCACACGCTCGTCCACGGCGAGCGGGCCGTAGTCGAGCTCCGGGCGAAGCGTCTTCGTGACGGCCACGATGCGCTCCGTGAGCTTGTCCGCGATGGACCGCACGACGTACACGCGCTCCACCGACCCGGAGCTCTGGCCCGCGTTGGCGAAAGCAGCCCAGACAATCCCGTGAGCCGTGCGCTCGATGGGCGCGTCCTCCAGGACGATGGCGGGGTTCTTTCCCCCGAGCTCGAGCGAGCACGGGACGAATTCGCGCGCACACGCAACCGCCACGTCCCTGCCCGAGGCCACGCTTCCCGTGAAGCAGACCGCGTCGACGCCCGCACGAACCAAAGCCCGTCCGACGTCGGCCCCGCCAACCAGAACGGTGAGCAGATCGGGGGGAAGAACGTCGGCGAAAAGCGACGCGACGAGGTTGGCGGTCACCGGGGTGCGGTCGCTGGGCTTGAACAGGATGGCGTTGCCGGCGAGAAGGGCAGGGATCATGTGCCGCAAAGGCAAGACGAAGGGGAAGCTGTAAGGGGTGATGATCGCGAGAAGGCCGTGTGGGACGCGCTCGATTCGACCTGACTTGCGAGGATACGCGACCGGGTCGAGCTCGATGTCGGCGGGTTCGAGCAGCAGCTCGATCTGGTGGGTCCAGTAGTCCGCGATGTCGGCCACGGGCAAGACCTCCGCGGCCAGGGCTTCGGTCTCGGGCTTGCCGGTTTCTTCGTGCAGAACGCGCGCGATCTCCTCGGCCCGCGCGAGCGTCTTGGGCCCGACAGCGCGGATTTGGTGAGCCCGTTCGTCGAGGCCGAGGGCGGCCCATTTCCCCTGCGCCTCGCGTGCTCGCGCGATGACATCGGACAGATCCTGCTCGGGGGCTTCGCTTGCTTCGCTCGGAGCGTCGGAGATGGGCGCCATGGGCGGCGGAGTGTAGCGGGGGCAGGGGGGAACCACAAACGGGGAACGGCCCCGCGAAGGGGCCGTTCAAAGGTGTCAAGCCGGAGGCTAGTTCACTTCACGGACCTGGTGATCCACTCCATGCTGACAGACTTGGGGCGCGTGATGGCCGTGCCGACGGCACGGTTCCAGACGAGCTGGGACAGCATGCCCATCGCGCGGGAGACGGAGAAGAGCACGGTGTAGTACTCGAACTCGGTCAGGCCGTAGTGATAGAGCAGGGCGCCCGAGCCGGCGTCGACGTTCGGCCAGAAGTTGGCGATGGGGCCCTTGCCGGCCTTGACGCGTTCGGCGGAGAACTCCTCGAGGACCTTGGGGACCACGTTGAAGACGCGGTCGACGGTCTGGAAGACCGGGTCATTCGCGAGGTACTGCTTGCCGAACTTGTTGAAGCCGGTGAAGCGCGGGTCGGTGACGCGGAGCACGGCGTGGCCGTAGCCCGGGACGACCTGTCCGGCGCGGAGGGTCTCGAACGCCATGTTGCGGATCTGCTCCTCGGTGGGGGCGCCACCGAACTTCTCCATGGTCTCGAGAACCCAGCCCAGGCATTCCTGGTTGGCGAGGCCGTGGAGCGGGCCCGCGAGGCCGTTGAGGCCGGCGGATACCGCGTAGTAGGCGTCGGAGAGCGCGGAGCCCACGGTGTGGCACGTGTTCGCGGAGACGTTGCCGCCCTCGTGGTCGCAGTGGAAGTGCAGGTACAGCCGCATCAGCTTGGCAAACTCGCCGGTCGGGTCCGCGATGCCGAGCATGTTGGCGTAGTTGGCGCCCCAGTCCAGGCCCGGCGTCCAGTTGATGTAGTCACCCTTGTTGTAACGAAGGCGGTACACCGCCGCCGCGAGGCCCGGAAGCTTCGCAAGGATGTTCATCGAGTCGTCCAGCGTGGAGACCCAGTAGTCTTCCTTCTTCGCGCCCTTGGTGTAGGCCGCACGGTAGGAGCTCTCCTTCTCCATGACCAGGATGCCCGTGTTCAGCATGCACATCGGGTGGCTGTCCCGCGGCATCGCCTCGAGTACGTCGTATACGTACTGCGGGAGCTGAGACCTGCGGTCCATTTCCTTCTGGTAGGCCTTGATGACCGGATCCTCGAGGTCGTAGATCTTGCCCGTCAAAAGCAGGCAGAACGTCTGCTCCGGCCACAGATCCATGATGTCGAGCAGCGGATAACCACGGATGATCAGCCCCTTGTCGGGCTCGACCACGGACGTGTCGCAGATCATGCCCTTGATGCCGCGCATGCCGCCGAACGCCATCGCGACGGTAGCTTTCGAGAGCTCCTTGTCACCATACTCCTTGAGGATCTTCGCGCGCTCCGTGCGCCACTGCGGGATGAGCTCCTGAAGTTTCTCTTGCAACGTCGCCATGTTCGTCTCCTTTGCTCGTGCGAGCACATTCGTCATTCCTACGGCCGCCAGCGGGCGGACCGGGCACGACAGAATCCTGGAGCGAGCCCCCACTGAGCCCGACTCGGGTGCCATTCTATCCACTGAACCACCCCCACCTGTCAAGGCATGGTGATGGGGCGCCGTGCGATGGGAAATCTCACCATCCATAGACTCCGACGCGCATACCCTGCCCAGCCGAACCTTACGCTGGCCCCCCCGCGGGTTCAAGAACTCGATACGCGCCCCGACAAAATCACCCGTGCGTCCGAACGACACTTTCGCATGGATTTTGCCGTTTTCGCCGGGGAAGTGCCACACTGCTCCCGTGGCATCCCCAGACTCCCTCGCCCCCGCGTCCGCCAAACCCACCGCCCGGAGACCTTTCCCCAAGTGGGTCTGGATCCCGGCCCTACTCGCCCTTCCCGTGACGGCTTGGGCCGTACTCCGCGCCCAGAAACCTGACCCGCCTCCGCGCGTCGATGCCCCCGTCGCTCTCCAAGCGCTCGCCCAACGAACCCCCGCAGGCCAGCCGGACAACCCGAAAACCCCTTCCGCGAAAGCACCCGCGCCCAGCGATCTCGATGTCGCACCCGATGACCCCAACAACAAAGCCGACGACGTACCCAGCGACGAAAACGATTCGACGGGTGAGGACGACAGCCCGGACGAAGGGGACGAGTCCGCCGATGATCGCGTGAGCCCGGAGGACGCCGCGGATAAGGATGAGGGCGCCGACGACACGGATTCCGCAGCCCCCGGAGAAGGGCAGTTCTGGATCCAACTCGCGTCCCTGCCGCTTCGCGAGAAGGCGGAACGCCTCGCCGCATCCCTCCGGAAACGAGGCCACAAGGCCCGCGCCATGGCGTACGGCGGTCCCCAGGCCGGGTGGTGGCACGTGGTCCGCCTCGGTCCCTTCGACTCCCGCATGGCCGCAGAAACCGCTCGGCTCGACTTCGCACAGACCGAGCGCATGAAGAGCGAAGTCATCCCGCGCGCCCGAGGCCCCTTTCAGATTCAGCTCGCTTCCGTTCGCGCCGAGAAGGACGCTCGGTCCCTCGCCGCCAAGCTATCCCGACAGGGACATGCCGCAACCGTGCGCACCATCGCAGGCTCGCGCGGAACCTGGTACGCCGTCCGCGTCGGCCCCTTCGACTCCGAGCAGGACGCCCTCGCCTACCAGAAACTCCTCGAAGAACGCTCCAACGTCTCCGGCGACATCCTCCCTCGCGCTCCGCTCCCCCCCGCTCCCGCGCCTTCCTCCGATCCCTGATCTCGACTCGAGCTCATACCCGCAGTCGTACTCGCGTGCTCGGCGCTGCACTCGGGCTCGCGCTACCGCCATGCGCGACCCCGACGTCGTCCTCCGAACCCACCCTTGCCGTTCCACTCACGCGAGCTATCTTCCCTGCTCGCCGGGTAGCTCTCGGGCGGCTCATCCGGTCCACCCCTGCTCACAGCTAGGTTACCCCCATGCTTGATCCCAATGTCGCATCCTCGGGCAACGACCTCGCCGTACTCGTCGAAAACTTGCGCGGATCCTTCACGTCAGGTCGCCCTCGCCCCCTCTCGTGGCGCAAGGAGCAGCTCGGCGGGATCGATGCGCTCGTCCGCAACCACGAGCGCGACATCGTGGACGCCCTCCGCGCCGACGTCGGCAAGCCTGCCCTCGAAAGCCTCGGTGCCGAGCTCACCTTCATCCGGTCCGAAGCCAAGTTCGCCATCCGTCACTTGCCCACCTGGACCAAGCCCCGGAAGGTCAACACGCCCGTCCTGCTGCAACCCGGCAAGAGCTTCGTCGTGCAGGAACCCCTCGGCGTCGTGCTCGTCATCGGCCCCTGGAACTACCCCTTCCAGCTCGTCATGAGCCCCCTCATCGGAGCCGTCGCCGCCGGCAATTGCGCCGTCCTCAAACCCTCCGAGCTCGCCCCCGCGACCTCCTCCCTCGTCGCTCGCCTCGTGCCCAAATACCTCGACCCTACCTGCATCCGCGTCGTCCAAGGGGGCGTTCCCGAAACCACCGCCCTGCTCGAACAACGTTTCGACCACATCTTCTACACAGGCAATGGCACCGTCGGCCGCATCGTCATGTCCGCCGCTGCCAAGCACCTCACCCCCGTTACCCTCGAGCTCGGTGGCAAGTCCCCCTGCATCATCGACTCCTCCGCCGATCTCGACGTCGCCGCCCGCCGCGTCACCTGGGGCAAGTTCTTCAACGCCGGCCAGACCTGTGTCGCCCCCGACTACGTCCTCGTTCACGCTTCCGTTCACGATGCCTTCGTCGCTCGCGTCAAGGCCACCATCCGTGACTTCTATGGGCCGAACCCGAAGGCCAGCCCCGACTACGCCCGGATCGTCAACCAGCGCCACCATCAGCGCCTCACCGCCTTGCTCGGCAGCGGCGACGTCGTCGTGGGCGGCGACACGGACGAGGACGACCTGTTCATCTCCCCCACCGTGCTCATCAACGTGTCCCCAGGGGCCCCCGTCATGGCCGAGGAGATCTTCGGCCCCATCCTCCCCGTGCTGTCCGTCGGCTCGATCGACGACGCGATCCGGTTCGTGGGCGCCCGCGAGAAGCCGCTTGCCCTGTACGTGTTCGCGAGCGACGAAGCCGTGCAGCGCCGCGTGCTCGACCGGACAAGCTCGGGCGGAGCCGCCGTGAATCACGTGTGGCTGCACCTCGCCGTTCCCGGGTTGCCCTTCGGGGGGGTGGGGGAGAGCGGCATGGGCGCCTATCACGGCCGGTGGTCGTTCGATACGTTCAGCCACCGCAAAGCCGTGCTCGTCAAGTCCACCAAGGTGGACCCGCCCCTCTTCTATCCTCCCTACACCGAGTCCAAGGCGCGCTGGATCCGTCGCTTGCTGTAGGGAGCGTTTGCATACTCTCTCCTCGTGCTCGTGCTCGTGCTCGTGCTCGAACAAGACTGAAAGTGCCGATCCAGCTACAATGCTCGCCATGGTGCATCCGTTCCTGCGTTGCCTGCGACCGACGTTGCACATCGCACACCGCGGTGGGGCCGCCCTGGCGCCCGAGAACACGTTCGCTGCCTTTCGCCTCGCGGTGGACCGCTTTCGCACCGACATGATCGAGACCGACGTGCGCGTGACCTCCGATGGTGAGCTCGTGATCATGCACGACGCCACGCTCGATAGGACGACCAACGGCGAAGGCCCGGTCGCGAGTCATTCGTGGTCGCACGTCTCCACGCTGGATGCGGGCTATCGATACGAAGGGCCGGGGCGATCCTTCCCCTTTCGCGGACAGCGGGTTCGCATCCCGCGCCTCGAAACCGTGCTCGAACGGTTCCCTCGCACGCTGTTCAACTTGGAGGTCAAGGACGACCTGCCCACCGTCGAGGACGCCTTCGCGCATGTGATCCGGGATGCCGGCGCCGTGGGGCGCGTTTGCGTGGGAAGCGAAGACGACGCGGTATCCAAGCGCTTGCTCCGCGCGCTGCCGGACGCCTGCCACTTCTATCCTCGCAACGCCGTGACCAACCTCATCATCGGTCTTCGCGCCGGAGAAACGCCGCGCACGGACGACCCCTATGATGTGCTCGACATCCCCTTATATTACGGCGGCGCGAGGCTCGTGGACACACAATTTCTGTTCCGTGCCGCGAAGATCGGTCGGTGGGTCAACGTGTGGACCGTCAACGATCGGAGCGAGATGGAGAAACTCGTGGCCGAGCAGGTCGGCGGCATCATGACCGATCGCCCGGACCTGCTGCGGGACGTGCTCGGGTAGACCTCAAGGCGTGGGCACACCCAGCGTCCTCCGAAGGTCCGCGCGCAGGTCCTCGAAGTGCTCCGGAGGAAGCACGTTCACGACGCGCAGGAGGCGATCCGCCAAGGCCTCCACTTCCTCCGGATGGCCTTCCTCCCGCCCACGACCTTCACCCTTCGACCCCATCCAGGACCGTGCCGCTTCCACCGCCGCCCCCAGAAGCTCTCGCGACTCCTCGAACACCGACGTGAAAGCCCGTCGCACCGGACTCGTGTCCGCTCTCCTGCACACCTCGTCCACGGCTTCGCGCAGCTTCTGCGGCGCATGGGCGCTGTGCCAGCCGTTCCCGAGCGCGTAATCGATCAGGTAGCCAACGTGGTAGGTGTGGCTCGCGACCTCCACCATGTCCTTGACGACCAGCACGAACAGAGCCTTGCGAAACAGCTTCTTGATGGGCAGAAACGCGAGCTTCTTCGCCGCGCTGTACAGCAGGCTTCCCCCCGGTCCGGTCTCCTTGCCCAGCGCTCGTGCGTCCGCGTCGTAGAGGCTGACCTCGTGCGCCTTCGCGATCACTCGGACCATCCGCGTATGAATCCCCTCCCTCGCCCAGTCATCCACCCAGGGCAACGGAATCAGCGGGGTCAACCCCGCCAGAACCGCATAGACAAGGATGTCCCGCTGCGCTTTCGGCGCCACCGAACCGTACGTCGTCTGCATGCCCGTCTGAACCGTGTCTTCGCTCCCCATGCACGCCACCCTACCCGAGGACGGTCCCCCTTGCCACGGGTTCGACAGGCTTGCTCTGGTTCGTCCTTCCCGCGAAGTCACATCCCGGTGGCCGACGGGACGCTTCGGTCCATCGAGTCGGCGCCACGGCGGAATGCCGCGCCATGGGTGTACTCAAGCCCAGGGAAGCGCGCTAGGATGCGCCTCGTCCCGGAAAGGTCGAGGGCACCAGCTTATCGTCATGTCGGAAACGCGAAGTCAGAACGGGGGACGTGACCCCGCAGGTGGAACCACGCTCGCGTCCGTGCCCGGGGAACCGCCCCCGCCGCCGGAGGTCCCGAAGAAGAGTCTCCGCCACGAACTGCGTACCCCGCTCAACCAGATCATCGGCTACAGCGAGATGCTCCAGGAAGACGCCGAGGAGCAGGGCCTGGCCGCATTCGCCGACGACCTCAAGAAGATCGAGAACGCCGGACGCCGCCTCCTCGACCTCGTCAACCAGGTGACCGACCCCGGCGCCGCCTGCGCGCCCACTGCCCCCGCCATCCGCGACTCCCAACCCGACATGGGACCGCCATCCCTGCTCCGCGAGCCCTCCGACCTCGAGGCGTCCGCGTCTGCCGAATCGGGCCGCATCCTCGTCGTCGATGACAACGAGGCCAACCGCGACATCCTCGCCCGACGGCTCCAGAGCAGAGGCTATCGCGTGGAGACCGCCACCAGCGGCAGAGAAGCCCTCCATGCGGTCGAGGACGGACGCTTCGACCTGCTCCTGCTCGATGTCATGATGCCCGAGATCAGCGGCTTCGACGTGCTCCAGAAGTTGCGCGAAACCCGCTCCGTCTCCGACCTGCCCGTCATCATGGCTACCGCGTGCGACGCAAGCGAGGATGTCGTCAAGGCGCTCAAGCTGGGCGCCAACGACTACGTCACCAAGCCCCTGGACTTCGCCGTCGTGCTCGCCCGCGTCAGCACACAGCTCTCCCTCAAGCGGGCCAAGGATCAGGTGGTCGAGCTGAACCGCAGCCTCGCAGAGGCCCAGCGCCGCATCTCCAAGCTCGTAGAGTCCTCCGCCGAAGCCATGAACGACGTGCGTTCATGGTCCTCCGCCGTGGCCGCTGATGTCGCTGTCGCCATCGGCGCCGAGGACCTCGTCGTCTGGGTCTTCGAGGACGACGTGCCGGCTGCGCTCACCGTCACCGATACCCTGGCCCCCGACCCGGGTGAAGTTCGCACAGTCGCCCGAAGCGGACGGTTTCTCGTGCGAGAGGCCGAAACGTTGGTCCCCGTCGTGGGACTCTCGGGCGATGTCCACGGCGCGCTCGTCGTGCGCGGCCTTCGGGTCGGTGAGCTCGCCTCCAAGGTGCTCGCGAGCTTCGCTCACCAGCTTGGGGGAGCCCTCGAGCTGCAAAAGATGCGCAAGGAGCTCAAGGCCTCCGCAGAACGGCGACGCGCTTCCCGGCAAGACATGCTCAACCGAGGCGTCGATCTGCTTCGTATCTGCCCCTCGTGCCGTCGGTGCTTTGACCAGCGAACCTCCCGTTGCCCGCACGACGATGCCGCGCTGCCCGAGCCGTCCTCCATGCCCTACCGCGTCGCCGGCCGCCACCGGTTGATCCGCGTGCTCGGCGAGGGAGGCATGGGGACCGTCTTCTCCGCCCGTGATGAACGCCTCGAACGCGACGTCGCGGTCAAGATCATCAAGTCGGAGCACTTCAACAACGACACCGTTCGCCTTCGATTCGAGCACGAGGCTCGTGCCGTCGCCCGCATCGACCACCCGGGCGTCGTGGCCGTCCATGACTCCGGCGAGCTCGAAGACCAATCCCTCTTCATCGTCATGGAGATGCTGCACGGTCGGGACCTGGCCGACCTGGTCAAGGCTTGCGGGCGTGGTTCCCCCAAGCAAGTCGCCGACCTGCTGCGCCAGGTGGGATCGGCTCTGGCCGCGGCCCATCAGGTTCGTCTCGTGCATCGCGACATCAAGCCCGAGAACATCTTCCTCGTCGCCCAGCCCGCCGGGTTCCGAGCCAAGATCCTCGACTTCGGCGTCGCCAAAGAGCTCGCCACGGACCACGGCCTCACCCAGACCGGCGCCCTCATCGGCACCCCCCTGTTCATGTCGCCGGAGCAGATCCTCGGCAGGTCCACCGACATCCGCAGCGACATCTACTCCTTCGCCGCCGTAGCCTACCTGGCCCTCACCGGCAGGCGCGTGACGCTCGGCGAAACCTTGCCCGAAATCCTGCTGGACGTGGTCCAAAGCTCACCCCCTCCGCCGTCCTCCCTCGTCCTCGATCTCCCTTGCTCCATCGATCACGCTTTCTCCGCCGCACTCGCCAAGTCACCCGACGACCGCCCGGATGACGTCGAGACGTGGGTCCACAGCTTTGTCGACGAGCTCGAACAAGTGAAATCCGAGTCACGCGGGTGGATCACCGACGAGGGAATGCTCGACCTGGGTCAGCAGCAGCGCGACCGCTCCACCACGGTTCGCGGGGTGCTCGATCGGTCGTAGCGCTGGGTGCCAATTCATCATCCCTTGTTCGCATCGGCTGCGCGCTCTGCGATCTGACGGCTCGAGCGAGCACGACCACCGCTTCGCTGCGTACGAAGCCCTCAATTCAATTGCAATGAAGCGCTAGCGGGGAGAGAGGGAACGGGGCAGGATCAGTTGACGAAGCCGTATGCGACCATCGCCAGGAAGAGCACCGCAAACACGGCCAGCATCTTCCAAGGTGTCTCGTACTTCACGGGCGCTTCGGGCTCCTTGCCCTTCACGTCATCCTTTCGGTCGACCATGGGTCACCGCCTTTCTGAATCGATGGACAAACTAGGTTCGTTCGCTCCGTCCATCGACTCGCGGCGGCGCTCGCGCCCTCTCCGGCGTCTCGACGTGACCTGAAAGGCGGCTCTGCTCCCAAGCCCATTCAAGTCGTTGCTCCGTGCCCTCCCGGAACACCCGGACCGAGACCTCCACCGGAACCGCAAGGTCTCCCGTGGCGATGCCGCTAGCCGGCGCGTCGTCCCCCACGATCGATGCGAGGGATCGTTCCGCTTCGTCCGGCGCCTCGATCCGACTCGCTTGCCGTGTCCATTCGGTCGGAAGTCGAAAGGACACGACCCCCGAGACGGCCAGAACCGCCACCAGGAAGAGCCTGAACAAGTAGCTACGCGACGACGTGCCCAGAGTATGCGTCCAGTCCCTTGCCCCGGCAAGGGGCCTGATGGTCAGCTCGCGTCGTCCGACCGAACGTGGGCGCGCACCAGGCGACCGACCTCCCGCAGCAGGTCCGTTCGACTGTAGGCGCCTTTCTGGATCACCCGCTCCGCCTGCTGGTTGAGCCGCTCGTGGTCCTGCGCGGTGAGTTCCTTCGCCGTCACCACCACCACCGGGACGTGCTTCGACCTGTCTCCCGTCCGCAACTCGTCGAGAAACTGAAAGCCATCCATCTCCGGCATCATCAAATCCAGAAGAATGATCGCCGGCTCCACGTTTTCGAGCACCTCGAGCGCGACCCTTCCGTTCTCCGCCTCCACGACCGTCCAGCCCTCTCGCGCCAGCATCCGCCGCATCGTGTCACGGATGGCTTCGTCGTCCTCCACAATCAAGATCGGCATCCCCGAAGCCTTGCGACACAACCGGCTGAGCACCGCGACCAGCCGCTTCCGGTCCACCGGCTTCGTGAGATAGTCCGTCGCCCCAAGCGCATAGCCAAGGTTCCGGTCCTCGAGAATCGTCGCCATCACCACCGGAATGTCCGCCAACGAAGGGTCCGCCTTCAACGCCGTCAACACCGCCCACCCGTCCATCCCCGGCATCATCACGTCCAGCACGATCACCGACGGACGCAGCTTGCGAGCCAGCTCCAGACCTTCGCGCCCGCTCGACGCCGTCACCGTATGAAATCCGTGGTGCGACAAGGACCGGGCCATCCAATCGCGAACGCTCGCGTCATCGTCAATCGCAAGGACCGTCGCTCCGTCCGTCGGCGGAGTCGGGGTGTCTCGACGGGGCGGGTTCGAGACCGCTGGCGCCGCACGCTTCACGACGTGGGCCGGGACGCGAAGCGTGAACGTGGAGCCCTTCCCAACCTCGCTGTGCACCGAAACCTGTCCTCCGAGCATCTCCGCAAAGCGCTTCGTGATGCTCAATCCAAGTCCCGTGCCCCCGTACTTGCGCGTCGACGAGGCGTCCGCCTGCGTGAAGGGCCGAAAGAGCTTTGCCATCTGCTCCGACGTCATCCCGATGCCCGTGTCCTGCACGTCGAACACCAGCCACGGTTGCTCGTCCTCTTCCTGGCGCACGCCCAACGTCACCACACCCTTGTCCGTGAACTTGCACGCGTTCGACACCAGATTGAACAGACACTGACGAATCCGGACGAGATCGGCGTGCATGGTCCCGACCTCTTCCCCTATGTGCACGTCCAGCCGGTTACCGTTCTTCTTCGCGAGCGGATCGATCGTCGTCACGACCTCGTCGATCGCCGAACGAACGTCGAACGTCTCGAGGAAAAGCTCGATCTTGCCGGCTTCGATCTTCGACAGGTCGAGGATGTCGTTGATGAGCGCGAGCAAGTGCCGACCCGCCGCGTTGATCCGACCCAGGTCGGGCGTGATGTCCTCGACCCCCGCATCCTTCGCTTCCTCCTGCAGCAGCTCGCTGTACCCGATGATCGCATTCAGCGGCGTCCGAAGCTCATGACTCATGTTCGCCAGAAACGTGCTCTTGGACCGATTCGCAGCCTCCGCCGCCTCCCTCGCTCGCGCCAACTCCCGCTCTCTGGCCTCCGCTTCCTCCAGCTCCCGCAGCAGACGTTCCCTCAGCTTGCGCTCCACCGTCGCCCTGCGCTGAAGCTCTCGATGGACCTCCTCCATCTTCTCGAATTGTTCGACCACGAGGTCCGACGTGATTCGCGACGCGTCGCGCGCCACGTGCACTTCCCGAAGCAGAAGCGCGTTCTCTCGCGCAAACTCCTCGATCGTCGTCGGCTTCCTGGCCGTGCTCATGTCTGACCCCATTCCCGTTGGCCTGCCTCGGTTCCCCCCGACCCGACCATGCGCAGCACCCGGCGCGCAGCCTCCTGTACGCTCGCCCCGTCCGCTGGCGTCTCGACCCCCACCACCACGACCTTCGGCGTCGCGCCCTCGCTCGCTATCTCCGCCATGCGCAGCAAGCTGGACAACCCAGACCCGTGACCGAACCCACCAGCCTCCATCGCCGCAACCTCACCACCGTCCAGCTCGTGTACCGTCCCCCCTGCGCCAAACCCCTCCAAAGCGTCCACCACGATCACCCGCGCCACCCCGTCGAACCATCGAAGCAGGTTCAACCCCGCGATGCCACCATCGACCAGCTCTGCACACGGTGGCAATCCCACCGCCTGAAGCACGTCGTGCACCCGCGACCCGACGTCGTCCGCCTGCACGTAGCGATTGCCCAGGCACAGCACCCGCGACGTGACCTGCCGGAGACCCCTCCCGTGGCTCATGCGTCCAGGCTCAGCCCACGGGACGGCTGTTTGCGAAGCGCGTGCACCGTGCAGACCAGGCACGGATCGTAGGACCGGACCACGTGGAAAACGTCGATCGGGTTCTCCAGATCCCGCACGGGCGTGCCGATGAGGGCCTCTTCAATGGCCCCACGGTGGTGAAGCGAGTCCCGGGGTGAGGCGTTCCAAGCCGTGGGGGTCACGACCTGATAGTGCGAGATCGCCCCCTCCGAAATCTCCACCCAATGGCCGAGGGCCCCGCGCGCCGCATGGCACAGCCCGAACCCTCGCCCCTCTTCGACCATGTGCGGCTTCTTGTAGTATGTACCGTCGCCTTTCGCCTCCTCCAGCCACGTGAGCATCGCGGGGATGAGTCTCGCAGGACGGATGATGCGGGCCAGCTGCCGCACCAGCGCGCTGGGACCGCCCCGACCCACAAGGTCTCGAATCAACCCGCTTCCACCGATGATGGCCTCCGCCAGCGGACCCGTCTCCACCACGTTCGCGTCGTACCGCGGCGCCTTGGCCCACGAGTACCGCGTCCCCTCTTCTCCCGTGGCATACGGGCGCGTTTCGCCATCGAACGGGTGCCGCCCACCCCCGTAGTCCACGAACCACGAATGCGCCACGTGCTCCACGATGCTCGCCTGCTCGAACGCCTCCACCTCCAGGCCTCGCGCGAACCCGCTCGGCTCGAAGAAATTCGACCCGAATGGCGCGCGAAGCGACGTCCCCTGCGGCATCTCGAGGGAGCCCACCGACAGGTAGTTGCCGTAGCCGCGTCCCACCGCGTCCAGTCCGAAGGAACGCATGCACCGAAGCATGAACCCGAGGTCACCATCGCGATGCGACGCCGACTCGTCCAACCACCCGTTGAGGTCCGCTTCGCTCTGCACGTCCGCAAATCGCTCCACGCTGCACCCGAGGATCCGCCGCTCGTACCAGGCCTTGAACGAGCCGAGCAGCAACCTGCATTGCAGCAGGTCCGACGTGGACGGGACCGACACGATCCCTCCGGGAACCATGAACGAGCTGTGAGGCCATTGCCCACCGACGATGGCGACGAGCTCGAGCACCTTCTTGGTCTCGCGGATCGTCTCCACCACCGAGCTCCCCCGGAACGGCTCGAATCGCCGCACCGCTTCCTCGTAGTGAGGATCGGACTGGTGCGCCACGTTCACCAAGTCCGCCGCGAACATAAGCACCGAGTGCCGAACGTCGCTCTGCACATGTTCGGTCATCAGAGCCACGTTGCGAATGCGGTGCGCGTCGGGGGGAGGCTGCACACCGTGGATCGCGTCCAGCGCCCGCGCCGCGGCCATCAGGTGGCTGGTGCTGCAAATGCCGCAGATTCTCGGCGTGATGACCAGCCCATCCAGCGCGCCTCGTCCCACGAGAATCCTCTCGAACCCTCGATACATCGTTCCCTTGCACCACGCATCCACCACGACGCCATCGGAGACGTCGGCATGGACCTCCAGGTCCCCTTCGACGCGATTCATGTGCAAGGCGATTGTCGTCACTGTCATCTCGGATCCCTGCTCCTTCACACGCGCGTCTTGCGTCCCTTCAGACGCTCCGGGGCCGCCGCGGCCGCCATTCCCTTGTAGGCGAGGTAGTGCGCCCGATCGACCCCATCAGGAAGCTCGAGCGGGATGTCCACGATCGAGGGCGTCTGAAAGAATGGGTGGGACTGCGGGAAGTCCGGCGCCGTGCAGCCCACGCAAGGCACTCCCACGCGCGTCTTGGAGCTGCGACGGTTCCACAAGACCTTGTTGCAGGGGCCGTACGCCACGGGTCCTCGACACCCCAGGTGGAAGAACATGCACCCCCGCTCGCCGAACTCGCGCTCCTCCACCCGATACTCGTGGTACTCGTTTCGCACGCACCCCTGGTGCACGAGAATGTCGTACCACTCCGCGGGCGATTGCAGTTGGGTCAGCGGCGGGGGCTTGCCCAACGCAAGGGAAACGAGCGTGCTCGCGAGCACGTCGCCGTGGCATGGGCACCCGGGCAGGTTCACCACGACGTTGCCGTTGCCCGACCGGTACGCCGGACCAAGGAACCCACCCCGCGCGCCCCTCGAGAATTGTACCCCCGTCGCTTCGATGTCACCGTCCGCCCCAATCCCTCCAAAGCTCGCGCACGTGCCCACCGCCACCACGTCGCCGGCCACCTTTGCCATGCGCGCGAATTGGTCCTTCTTGGGCATGCCGTCGATCGTGTCGTACATCCCCGTGCCGCCGGGACCGCGCACGATGGCTCCCTCCACGCATAGAAGGTCGAGCTTCTGCTCCCCCGTGCAGATCGCCTCCACCAACGCGCGATGCTGCGCAGGCGTCCCCGGTGAGAGCGAGGGCTGCCACAACACCTCGATGTCCATCATCGAGAGCAACTCGTGGATGTCCGGGGACTCCACCCCGAGCAGCGAAAACGTGTCGCCTCCACACGCGCTGCCCTGGAACCAGTAAAGCGTCTTGGGCATCGGTCCGCTCCCTCGCCGTCACGACGGCAAATGCGACTTGATCTTCGCCAGCAATCGAGGCAGCTCGATGGGCTTCGTGTCGTAGTCGTTGCACCCGGCGTCGAGGGCCTTCTCCCGATCACCCGCCATCGCGTGTGCGGTCAAGGCGATCACCGGGATTCGTGCCGTCGCCTCCGACGCTTTCAGACGGCGCGTCGCTTCCCATCCATCCAGGACCGGCAGGCTCATGTCCATGAGGATCAGGTCCGGCGCGTGATCTCGCGTCTTGTCGAGGGCATCCTGCCCGTCCACCGCAAAGATCACCTCGAACCCTTTGCGTTCGAGGCGTCGACCCAGCATGTCACGGTTGAGCTCTTCGTCTTCCACCAGGAGAATCTTCGCCATCCAGGTCCTCTTCCAGGGGGACTCGCTGGAGCCACGTTTCGCACCCGAGGTGCCCGCTCCGCGACTGTCACCAGCTACACAACCACCCATTAGCGCTCCGCCTCGCGAAGCGGTCAATGGAAATGCATGGCTGCCGTTCGAACGGCTCTCCGGCACTCTCCGGCAGTCTCCGGCAGTCTGCGCGTGCCCTCACCCTTTACGCCCCCGTTCCCCCTTGCTACACGACCCTCATGAAGTGCCCCCGAGACGGCTCTGCCCTCCAAACCATCAAGTACGAGGCGGACATCGAGGTCGACCAGTGCCCCTCCTGCCACGGAATGTGGCTCGACGAAGGAGAGCTCCAGCAGATCCAGGAGACGGTCGAGCACGATTACAGCAAGGACCTCGCGTCCGAGCCCGACCACGTTCGGCAAGCCTACGCCCTCGGTCGGCCCACCCATTCCGGAGCCATCTCATGCCCCAAGTGCCAGTCCGAGATGTCCGCCAAGGAGTACGCCTACTGCTCCCAGGTCATCGTTGACGTCTGCCCCGAAGGACACGGCATGTGGCTCGACGCCGGCGAGATCGAAGCCCTCGAGAAGTTCTTCGAGCGCACACGCGCGGAAGTGCGGAACGCGGAGCAGGGTACCAGCAAAGGTCTCTGGGCCACCTTGCTCAAGACCCTCCGCGGCTGAATCGCCACCGGCCACCCGCTCCCCGCGCGTCGCTCCGCGCGAACGGTGAAACCCGCGCCGCCTCTGCGTCATCCAATTCGGTGATGTTCGCAGGACCAAGCATGACTGAATTTGCCTCCGACCTGACCACGCACGGAATTCGCGTCCGTGTGCTCACCAAGTTCCTTCCCGAGCAATCGGACCCCGTCCGAGGAATACGCGTGTTCGCTTACACGATCCGCATCTCCAACGAAGGTCCGTCGCCCGCCAAGTTGCTCCACCGCCATTGGGTCATCCGCGATAGCTGGGGACACACCAGGGAAGTGCGCGGTCCCGGCGTCGTGGGCGAGCAACCTCGCATCGAGCCAGGAGAAGAGTTCGAATACACGAGCTTCTGTCCCCTCCCGACCCCCCAGGGAACCATGTCGGGCTCCTACGGCATGGTGCGCGACGACGGCCACCGCTTTGACGTCTCCGTCGGCGAGTTCTTCCTCTTCGAACCAAGCGAATCCAACTAGCCCCACGTCAAGCACTGTTCGAAGAAGGTGCTTGGGTTTGGGGCTATTCACGCGACGACCCCACGGTCGTGGCCCTGACTTGGATCGGGCCTTGACGTTCCACGGAGTCGCCACGGCGTCGCGCCTTCCCCCGTCTTCCCTCTCGCCAACAAACCCCGGTCATCGATCCCGCCACGAAGCGCGAGCACTGACGCCATGCGCTGGTGGGGCGGCGCACGGTTCTAGACACCGTCCAACGCAAACCGTGCACTTTTTTGGGGGGAGAGAAGGTCGAGGAAGAAGACGCGTACGGTCAGGCGGACGCGGACGCTACGGACCGCTGCACACGCTGCTCGGCTTCACGGCTCGCAGCTCGCTCTTGCAGCCATCGCTCGAAGGCCGAGTAACCGAGCATGCCGCCCACCAGCCCGCCGAACCACACGTACAGCTCTGTCGACCCCGTCGCCAGCGAGGCCAGCGCCGGACCGGGGCAGAAGCCGATCAATCCCCACCCGAGGCCGAACACACCAGCCCCGACCAGAAGTCGCCAGTCGACGTCGCGCCGGGTTGGGATGGAGAACTTGGCCTCGAACACCGGACGCTCGCGCTTGCGCAGGATCACGCGGAACAAGACGAAGGTGACCACCACGGCAGCGCCCATGACGGCCATCACGCTGCCATCCCACGCCCCGGCGAAATCGAGGAAGTTGACGATGGTTTCCGGCTTGGTCACGCCCGCGAACGCAAACCCTCCAGCCATGACCAGTCCGATGAGAAAAGGAGCTACGAGCTTCTTCACGCGGCACCTCCAAGAATGTGATTCACGATGAACGCCGAGATGGCTCCCGTCCCGATGAACATTGCCGTGGCGACCAGGGACCGCGGCCCAAGGCGGGCAATGCCGCAAACGCCGTGTCCGCTCGTGCAGCCGCTGCCGAGCCTCGCACCGAAGCCCACGAGCAGCCCCCCGAGCACAACCACGGGCAAGGACCGTTCGACACCGACACCGAACAGGTCGGGTCGGAGTAGGTACAGGATGACCCCTCCGACCACGATCCCAGCGACGAAGGCAGACCGCCAGGCGAAGTCTCCCGCCTTGGGCTGGAGCAAGCCGCCGAAGATCCCACTCACTCCGGCGATCTTTCCGTTAAAGAGCATCAGCGCCGAAGCACCGAGACCGATGAGTATGCCGCCGACGATGGGGGCTAGAAGAGTAGATTCCATCACGTACCTCGTTCGGATAGATGACCCGAGGGCCACGAGTGTCTCGTCCACGCCTTGCGATTGCTGGGCCAACTTGCGCCGGCCCTCCACTGGCGCTTTCTACGCGTTCCGCACACTGGGGAGGCCTGTCATTGTGTTCCGATGATACGAACGGTTGGGTGAACGTTGCAACAACATGAAACTATGGGAGGGTCGTGCGTCACGGTGACCAGGGCACCGAGTGGGACCCGAACGAAGGACATCCGAGCAACGCGACGCCAGGAGAAAACAGGGTAGGGGGTAGGGGTGCGAAACACGGCTTCCGCTAGGACTCTGGCCGAATCGTGCGGCGACGAAGACGTGGTTAAGAAGGGGGGAGGCAGCCTACGGGGACGCGGACCTTAGCGCAGGCGCAGGGGAAAAGACCTACACGGCAGGGCTTGGGAGAGCCACGGGGCCTGGTAGGTCAGCACGCTCTGGGTCCGGCTCGGGCGGGCTCGCAATGGTCTCCAACCCGGAGACGTGCTCGCGTGCCTGGACGACGGCACGGTGGACGGACATCTCGAAGCGGTCCCTGCCTACCAGCGCCACGAGTCCCGACCGCTCCATCACGTCCATCACGGGCCCCCGCACGTTCGCGAAGAACAACTCGATACCGTGCTCGCGGAAGTCCGTCGCGATCTCGTGCAACGCGCTGTCCGCCGAAGAGTCGAGATGGTTGATCGTGGAAGCGTTGATGACCACGGCTCGCACCGGCGTGCGGGCCTTCCGGAGCATCCGCTGCAACGTCTCTTTCAAGAACGTGACGTTGCCGAAGTAGAACTGCGCGTCCACACGTACCACGAGCACTCCCTCGAACGTCTCCGCCTCCGGGTGCCGCTCGACGGAACGGTACACGTGGCTCCCCGGCACTCGTCCCAGCTCTGCCGTGTGCGGCCGGGTGGTTCGGAAGATCACCACGCCCAACGACGCCGCCACGCCCGTACCGATGCCTGCCTCGATTCCCAGTCCCAAGGTCGCCACGAACGTCACGACCAGCAGGCCAAGATCGGACTTCTTCACATGGTAGAGGTGCTTGACTTCCGCCACGTCGATCAGACCGAACACAGCCACCATGATGATGGCCGCAAGCACGGCGGTGGGCAGGTAGTAGAACAAGGGCGTGAACAGCAACAGGGTCACGCTGATCACGCCTGCCGTGATGAGAGAAGCCAGTCCCGTCTTCGCTCCCGCCTGCGCGTTGACGGCCGTTCGCGAGAAGCCTCCCGTCACGGGCAGGCCCTGCAAGAACGATCCGGCAAGATTGGCAGCACCGAGCGCGATGAGCTCGCGGTTCGCGTCGATCTCGTAGCGGTTCTTGCGCGCGAACGCCTTGGCCACCGACACGGACTCCATGAACCCGACGAGCGCAACGGCAAGCGCGCTCGGCGCCAGCGCCCGCAAAACCTCCACATCCAGCGACGGCGCCCCGAAGGGAGGCAAGCCCTTCGGCACCTCCCCTACGATGGCCACCCCGCGCTCGTGGAGCCCAAGCCCAGCTACGAGCAGAGTTCCGATCACCACCACCGTCAACGCACCAGGAAAACGAGCGTTCCATCGCTTCAGGGCGAGCAGAAGCACGACGCTTCCCAACCCCAACGCGAACGTGACGGGCTGGACCTCGGAGAGCTTCTGAACAGCACCCCAAAGGATCTCGTGCACGTGGTGCGAGCGAGGAATGCTCACCCCGAGCAGGTGACCGAGTTGGCTGAAGCCGATGATGAGCGCGGCCGCCGACGTGAACCCACTGACCACCGGGTGCGAGAGGAAGTTGACCAAAAAACCGAGCCTCGCGATCCCCATCGCCATCTGGATGGCGCCCACCATCAACATCATCAGGACCGCGTACGCCACGTAGTCTCCAGACCCCGGCTCGGCCACCGAACCGACGGCGGCCGCCACCATCAGCGCCACCATCGCCACCGGTCCCACGGCCAGCTGCCTTGACGTGCCGAACAAGGCGTAGACCACGAGCGGCAAAGTTGATGCGTACAGGCCGATGATGGGGGGGAGCCCGGCGAGCATCGCATACGCCATCCCCTGGGGTATGAGCATGACTGCGACCGTCATCCCCGCGGTCGCATCGCCTTGCAGCATCGTTCGGTCGTATCCCCTCAGCGCTGTCAGCAGGGGAACGTGCTTTCTGATCATCTCCAGCATGGGTCTCTCCAGCGGTCGTGCCCGGAATGAAGGGGCAACCTCCTCCATGCGAATCCCAAGCCAGCTCGCCCAACCGGCCACCAGGGCACAATCAGAACAGCCTTCCCAGCAGAATCAATGACGTGTCGCGATGCTGGGCGGATACGTTGCAACATCTTGGAACGATGGGTTAGGCTCTTTCGATGGCTCGCGTCCTCCGCTACCCCGAGAACCAGAAGGTTCACGACTTCTTCGGACTCGTCACCGTCGCCCCAGAGTTGCTCGCTCTGCACGACCTCGTCCGCAAGGTGGCTCGCGTCGATTCCTCGGTCCTGATCCGTGGCGCCACAGGAACCGGCAAGGAACTGGTGGCCCGCGCCCTGCACGCGTACTCCGCGCGCAAGGACGGACCGTTTCAAGCCATCAATTGCGCAACCCTCACCCCCGAGTTGCTCGCCTCCGAGCTGTTCGGACACGTTCGCGGAGCCTTCACCGGCGCCGTCGCCCATCGACAGGGACTCTTCGCCCTCGCCGATCGCGGAACCATCTTCCTCGACGAGATCGCCGAGATGCCCCTCGACATCCAAGCCCGCCTGTTGCGCGTCCTGCAGGAAAGGAACTTCGTCCCCGTCGGCGCCACCGTGCCCGTCCACGTAGACGTGCGCGTCCTGGCCGCCACCAACAAAGCCCTCCGCGACGAGGTCCGCGCCGGACGCTTCCGCGAAGACCTCATGTACCGCGTGCGTGTCGTTCCCCTCTTTCTTCCGCGCCTCGCTGACCGACAAGGGGACGTCGAGGCGCTCTGTTGGCACTTCATTCGGCAGTTCAACGCCAAGGGGTGGCGCGTCGTCGATGGGATCGATGAGCTGGCCATGTCCGCCATGCTCTCGTACTCGTGGCCCGGCAACGTCCGTGAGCTCCGCAACGTGATCGAGTACGCGTTTGCCGTGGGCGAGGGGTCGGTTCTGCGCCTCGAAGAACTCACGCCGGAGCTCCGAGGCGAGCCGCCCTACGAAGGCGAGGGGACGGATTCGTCGGCGGCCGACCGCGAACGACGACGGATTCTGGATGCGTTGGCGCAGGCACGCGGTCGGAAGTCCGAAGCCGCGGACACCCTCGGCATGAGCCGAACCACCTTATGGCGCAAGCTACGGGAGCACCATCTGGACCGATGAGCGCGCTCTCGCGACGCGCTCACGCCTTGTCGCGCAAGTCAGCCAGGAGCAGTCGACTTTCCGATTCTGCCTCCTGGGCCTCTGTCGTGCGACCCGCGGCGTTGAGCAGTGGGACCATCTGCATCCTGCAGGCGGCGACCCCGCGACGATCCCCTTCTTCCGCGAAGAGCCGTGCGGCGGCGAACAGCACGCCCAGCGCGTTGTCGACGTCACCCTGGCAGGCGTACACGTCCCCGAGCATGCACAGAACCACGGCCTGACCGCTCCCATCCCCCATCGCGCGACGCAGACTCAGCGCGTGCCACAGTTCCCGGAGCGCAGCATCGAGCTCTCCAAGGGTTTGAAGCATCCGTGCGACTTGGCTCACGGCAGAGGCTTCGAGGGTCGGATCTCCCTCCCGGGCAGCCGTTCGCGCAACCCCGCGGTAGGCAACCAGTGCAGGCTCGGTGGCCCCGCGGTCGCGCAAGGCGTGCGCAATGGCCTGGGAGGACCAGGCTCGCATGAGCACCTCGTCTCTGGACTTGCTGAGCTCGTCCGGGACCCGCGGAGGCTCGAGGCCACTCACGCGGGGCCACAGGTCTCCCAGCTCGCCAGCGATCTGCTCCCAGCTGTCCGGACGCTTCGACGGCGACGCGGCTAAGCATGCCTCGATCAGCGGGACCAGTTCCGAGGGAATACCACTCAACGAGGCGCCCTGACGCGGAGCGCCCAAACGGTGTGCCTCCTCGATCGCCTCCGCATCCTCCGTCGGAACCGCGATGGCCCCCGCGAGCATCTCCGCCAGCGTGAGCCCGAACGCGTAGATGTCCGCCGGCATGCTCGCCGAACCCGTCCATCGCTCCGGGGCCCAGTACCGAGCCTGGGGAGCAAGCGCCGGCGCCCTCAACCCCAACCCGAAGTTGGTGACCCGTGCGCGCAGATCCCTCCCGATCAAGACGTTCTCAGGTCGCAAGTCGCCATGCACCAAGCCGGGAACCTTCCCCGTGGCATGGCACATTCCTCGCGCAATCCCGAGCGCGATCGCACACGCAGCTTCCGGTACGATCGTGCTTCCCATCCAGCTGCGAAGGGCAGGGGACTCCACACCGCTCGCAGGCTCCACGAAGTCCACCACCAGGCAAAGGGGATCCTCCTGCTGGATGCTCCGGGCACACACGACGTTCGGGTGCTCGCCGAGCTCCACCCACCGACGGGCCGCATCCAAGAATGCCGCCCCTGGCGCGAGCTCGGGCTCCACGATCTTGACCCCCACCGGTGCCCGTGTGGCCAAGTCCGAACACAGATACAACACGCCAACTTCGCCACGAAAGGCGCGGAGCGGAAGATACCGTCTGAAAATGGAACCTTGTGCCGCCACGTCCCAGCCCGTTGACCATTGTACGGTCCTACTGGCTGGATCTTGCACAACTTCTTGGGGAAGGCAGGCGAAATGGTGCGCCGTCAGTTCTGTGGGCTCACCTGTCGCGGCTCGCATAGCTCCAACGACGCCGGCGGGGGATCCTTGTCCGGCCTGAACGCGTTGAGCGGGATCTTGAGGTAGCGAATCTCGTTGCGGTTCGCGCTGGGCAGACGTCCCGCATCCACGTTCACCTGGACGCTCTGGAACAGAAGCTTGGGCGCGTTGAGTGTGGCGTCTCGCTTCTCCCGGAACGAGACGAAGTCAGCTTCCGTCGTGCTCGCACGGAGGGCCACGTTGCTCTCCTTCTGTGTGCCCACCGTCGTCTCGTACGCGAGCTCGCGACCCCCAGGCTGGTAGTCGTGACCCACGAACATGCGCGTGTTGTCAGGCAAGGCGAAGATCCGCTGTGTGATCGAGCGATACAGATCCGTCGCGCTTCCCCCGGGGAAGTCGCATCGGCCCGTCCCGCCGTCCGGCATGAAGATCGCGTCCCCCGTGAAAATCGCATCCCCGATCTTGTACGTCGCGCAAGCCGGTGTGTGACCCGGCGTGAACATCGTCTCCACCGTCAGAGACCCGGCCTCGAGCTTCGACCCATCCTGCAACAGGACGTCGAACTGACTCCCGTCCGTCGGGAACGCGTCCGGCAGGTCGAAGATCTTCTTGAAGACCTTCTGCACCTCGGTGATCCGAGCACCAATGGCGAGCCTGACGTTCGGGCATGCGTCCTTGATTCGCTGCGCTCCCGACAGATGGTCCGCATGAGCGTGGGTCTCCATCACGTAGCGAACCCGCAGCTTCTCCTTGTTGACGAAGTCGATCACCGCATCCACGGATTCCGTCCAAGTCTTCGAGGAGGCTGGCTCGTAGTCGAGCACCGGGTCGATGACCACCGCATCACGGGTGCTCGGGTCGTAGACGACGTAGGTCAGCGTGAACGTTCTCTTGTCGTAGAAGGTCTTGATGTCCATGGTGTTCTCCTTCGCTCTTCCTTGCTGGTGCAGCGCCCGTGCGAGGGGAACTCCCTTCGTCCCACCGTGCGTCGAGAAAGCGGCTGCACCCGTTCGTGATTCTGAATTCTGCCCCCTTCAGGCCGCGGCTGCCTTTCCAATGGCTTTGAGCAGAGCTTTCGCGTGACGCTTCTCTTGCTCCGCGAGGTCGAGGAACGTCGCTCGCAAAGACTCGTCCTCCGTCTTGTGAGCCAAGTTGCGGTACAGATCATACGCCCGAAGCTCGAGCTCCAGGGCCAGCTCGAGCAACGCCTCGGTCCCGTGCTCGACGGCCTTCCTGGCTGCCGCGATGGCGGTCTCGACAGGCTCTCCACCCTCGAGGATATCGCCCTTCATCTCCGCGTACAGTGTCTCGAAGTTGTGCAGTTGCCCTTCGGAGACCTTTCGAAGTGCTCCGTAGACCGCCCGACCGTGAGCCTCCTCGGCCTTCGACAGCAATTCGATGACCTCGTGTTGAGGCTTCCCCTTGAAGTGCTCGAGCAGCCCGGCATACAGCCGATCCGCCCCCTTCTCCAGGTCGATCGCTTGTAGCAGCACGTCGGCCACCGTGGCCGTCCCTTCGAACGTCTTGAGGTTCGGGAAGTCAGGCAAGGCATGGCCAGTCCAGCCAAGCATTCCTCCCGTCACGTTGAATACGTTCGCCACACCGCGTGCCTCCGCAAAGAATCCTGCCGCACGAGCCGAGCGTCCCCCACTTCGGCAGAGGAAGATCCGGTTGCTCTCCCGCGTACCCACCACCTCGTCGACCCTATGCTCGAGGTCCATCAAGGGCATCAGCTTTGCCCCGGGGATGTGCTGCGCCTGGTACTCCTCGGGCTGGCGAACGTCGATCAGAACGTATTCCGATTCCGGATGCGCAGCCATGTACTCTCGCAACTGGTCGGGGGTGATGTTGACGACGCCTTTGCCATGAGGGGACAGTTCCATGCGATCATCTCCGCGCTGAGCGGGCTGAAGCGCCCGCGTGTGTCGGTGCCATTCCCCGCCGAAGGGTGCCCCCATCCGGCTCGGGACCGGGTAGCCAAACTACCCATGACGTGAAGTTAGGAGCCCTGACAACCCAAAAGGATTCGTACCGGAACATATGTCGTCGACGAAACCAGCGACGGGCCTCCGGTCTCCGAGGGATGGGCCCGTCATGAGGGAGGGTCAGGCGGGAATCTTTCGTTTCTGTCGACCTGGACCCCGGATGGGGGAAACGAGCACGGCGGCAGTCCCGTGCCGCTGCGTTGCACAGGATCTTTCCTCTGGCAGTTCTCCCGGTGGCTCGGCACACTGCCAAGCCCGTACGCGTGGAGACTTTCGCTCGGATGGACAACGACCAAGCCCGTACCGTCATGGCTGCCTATCTGCGCGAGACCTTCGGCCAGGTCCTCGATTTGCGCGAGGTGGCTGTCGTGCGGAAGGCTTCGGGGCGAACCTGGCGAGGAGAAGTCGTCTGTGCGACCGGGTTGGGCGAAATCCCGATCGGGCACCTGGCGGTTCACGAAGACGGCCGTTTGATCGAGGCCTGTACGGTCGATGACCTCGTGGAGGGGATTCGCTCCGCTCGGAGCCCTGCCAGCGATCCGCCGGCTTCGAAAGCCATGGACCTTTTCACCGATCTCGACCTGACGGGACCGGTGTCGGGGCCGAACGTTTCGATCGGCTTCGACGAGGACGTCGACGGCGCGCTGTCCGCTCTCGACGATGGGTTGGACCTCCGGGAGCGAATCAAACAGCTGAAGTCCGCGGGGCGTCGCGAGGACCTTTTGGTCGTGCGGGACCTCCTGCCGCAACTGCTGACGGACGGGGAGACCAGGCGCTTCACCCTGGTGGAGATGGGCGAGATCGAGCTTCGCCTGGGCAATTCGGACATTGCACTGCAGTACCTGGAGGCCGCGGCGCGCGAGTTCGCGGACCGGTCCGAGGTAAGGGCCCTCGAGCTGGTCGCAAGCATCGCGCTTCGCGTGCTGGGGGAGGAGTCCTTCGCGACCAGTCCTGTGAAGCAGCTTCTCGACCTTTCTCGAAGGCGCCTTCGCCCGATCGAGCACCTGGGTCAGGCGCCGGTGTTCGCGGGGTTGGGGCAGGACGAGATCGAGCAGATCGAGCAGCTCGGCTCTGAATCGACCGTCGAGCAGGGGCAGGTGCTGCTGCAGGAGGGCGCGGAGGCGGTGCGGGCGTACGTGGTACGCTCCGGCATCCTGTCCATCCGTTTGCAGGCCCCAGACGGTGGGTCTCGCGTGGTGCGGTGTTGCTTTCCGGGGGACCTCGTGGGGGAGACGAGCGTGCTGGGCGACGCCGGGTCGACCTGCACGGCCACGGTTCGAGCGGAGTGCCTCACCTCGGTCTGGGGGTTCCGGGGCACTGACTTGCGCGATCTTGGCTCACGCATGCCCATGGTCCTGACGCGGCTGGAGGGATCTCGCGCGCTTCGACGACTCGATTCGTTCTTTTCGATGCACGAGACCACGCAAACCCTCGATGCTCGCATGCGTGACAGGATCCTCGCTTGTGTGACGGGCCTCCGGAGATCGCAGGCGAACGAGCTGCTCAACACGCCCGGCGAGATCCCGCCCGTCGTCTACCTCGTGGCGGAAGGGACCGTCGAGTACGCCTCGGCAGATGCCCCGACCACGACGTTCGGGTCGGACAAGTGGATCGGCCTGCGAGATGCGCTTCACGGCCTCGCGACGGAGGGGACGTTCGTCTCGGCCCAGGAGTGCCTGCTCGTCGTGTTCGATCCCGAGCGTCTGCGGGCCTTCGCGACGGAAGCCCCGCCGGACGTTGTGAGTGTGTTTCAGCGCTTGGACTGAGAAGCGACGCGCTTCTCGGTCGCGGACGCGTTGGCTCGCGCTTCCGCAAGGATCGGCCGCTCGATCGCGGCGTAGTCCACGTCGACGTCGAGGCGAGCGAGGACGGAATAGAATCCGAACTGCAAGCGGTTGAGGAAGAGCACGCCCCTCGGGAGAGGGTTGATCTGATCGGCCGGCAGATGCCGTGCCTGAAGGGCTGAGTTCTGGAGTTGCTTCACGAGGGTGGCGACGTACTCGCTTGTCATGCGGAACGGGGAGGTGAACAGCGGCTCGAAGCACTGGCGCATGAAGCCCACGGCAAGGTCGGCGTGAAGGCCCGGCTGGACGTCCAGCATGCGGGCTCCTGCGCGGAGAAAGGCCGCTTCGTCCCGCTCAATGGATGCCTCGTGGGCGACGATGGCATGCGGAAGCTGCTCTTCGGGGAAGGGCTGGATGCAACCGAAGTCGATGAACGCCACGGCGCCTCCCTCCTGAAAGAAGAAGTTGCCCGGGTGCGGGTCTGCGTTGAACAACCCTCCCACAAGGCTTCCCCGAAAGACGAAGCGCCACATCGTTTCCGCCCACGCTCGGCGCTCGGCGATCGGACGAAGCGCGGCCTCGTCGAGCGTGAGACCTCCGACCATCTCCGTGGTCAGTACTCGGCTGGTGCTCCGATCGGCGATGACCCGAGGTATCCGGACCTGGGGGTCGTCGCCGTGGATCTCCCGGAAGCGCTCCTGGCTGGCCGCTTCTCGAAGGTAGTCGAGCTCTTCGAGGAAACGCTCCCGGGCTTCGGCGAGCACACCGGGCGCGTTGAAGCCGGCTCCGAGGTAGCTGCCGAACAGGGCCTGCACCAACCCTGCGTTGGCAAGGTCGCTCTCGAGCGCCTGCCGAATCCCCGGGTGCTGTACTTTGACGGCCACCTCCGTCCCGTCGTGGAGGCGGGCGCGATGCACCTGTCCTATGGACGCCGATGCGATGGGCTCCGGTGTCCATGCGGCGAAGATGTCCTGCAAGGGGGCGCCGAGTTCGGACTCCACCACCCTTTGCACAGCTTGTTGGGGGGATGCGGTGGCCGCCTTGAACAGCGCAGCCATTGCGTCGCCGTAGGTGGTTCGCTGGGCAGACGGGAGGACCCCGTCCACGTAGCTCGCCATCTGGCCGAACTTGGTCGCGAGTCCGCGCAGGTTGCCCAGCACCTGCATGGCGTCGAGGGCGTTGTCGCGCTCGTCACCGCCGCCCAATCGTCGGGCGCCAAGCCGAGCCCCCGCGGCGGCAAGGCGCGCAAGCCGTCCGAGACGCCCAGGCGGCAGGAGATGCGGGTCGGTCACGGATGTCCCCGGGTGGCAAGCGAACGCGGCATGGCAGTTTTGATGCCAGGCACTCCTAGGACGTGGTGGGCAAAAGTCGCGGCAGACGTGTGTCAGTTCTTCAGCAGCGCGGTCATATGGAAGGCCACGAGCGTTTCGACCACCTGCTCCCGCGGCGCCCGCGAAGGCATCTCCGCCCACCAAGACAGGACGTGGAGCAGCATTCCCACGAGCGCTTGGGAGGCCACGGTGGCGTCGATGTCGTGTCGGACCTCGCCAAAAGCCATGCCTTCCCTCAGGAGGTTCTCCGCCGTGAGGGTCATGAAGTCGACCACGTCCCTCCCGATAGGGGTGTGGAAGACCTCAGGATGAAACATGACCCGAGAGAGTTCGGGGTGCTGGACCACGAAGTCGACCATGACCTCCACGTGGCGTCTCAAGGTGTGGGCGAAGGGCTGTCCCCGTTCTTCCGCGAGGATTCGCAGGGGATGACGGAGCTTGCCGATGCCTACGACGAGGACTTCGCGCAGGAGGCCGTCCTTGTCCTTGAAGTGGAGATAGAGGGTGCCGATGGCGACGGACGCAGCGCGAGCGATGTCGATGGCGCGAGCGCGCGACACGCCTTGGGAGGCGAACATGCGGGTGCCGTGATCGAGGAGCCGCTGGTGGGTCTCCATCTGGCTGCGTTCACGGGCGGAGAGTCGGGGTCCTTCTGAAGGCATGCGTGTGCTTTCCGAAATCTCGAAAGGCGTCCTTTAATGAATCAACGCCGACTCAGTGAGTAACTACGGACTCATTGTTGCTGTGTCAATATCAATGGATATTGTCCGTGTATGTTCTGCCGGTGCCGGATCGTCGCCTGAGCAATTTGCACAATGACTTAGGTCACAAATGGCTGTTCGAAACAAAAAATGCCATTATTACACTGAGTATAAATATGGCGTGCATGCTGTTACGCAGCATCAACAACCTCGCTCTCGGGTCCCCTGAACGGAGTAGAGTTTCCGCGATGCTGACGCTGGACGGGCCGGCGACCCACGAAACGACGGTCAAGAAGAGCCGGTTCGTGGTGCGCGCCTCGCGCGCGGACTCTCCGGAGGCCGCGGCGGCGTTTCTTCAGGCCGTGCGAGAGACCGACGCGACCCACAACTGCTGGGCGTACAAGGTCGGGCCGCTGTACCGGTTCTCAGACGATGGGGAGCCTGGTGGAACGGCGGGGCGACCCATCCTTGCAGCGATCGAAGGACAGCGCCTCGACCATGTGATGGTGGTCGTCGCGCGGTACTTCGGTGGCATCAAACTCGGCGCCGGTGGCCTGGTCCGTGCCTATGGGGGGGCTGCCGCTGAGTGCTTGCGCCGCGCGAGTCGAACCGAGGTCAAACCTCGGAGACAGGTCGTGGTCCGTGTCCCCTTCGACGCGGTCGGTCACGTGTATCCCTTGATCGAGCGCTTCGACGCCCACAAGGTCGACGAGGTGTACGACGACCGTGGCGTCGCGCTGCGTCTCGAAGTGTCCGAGGATGGGCTGGAGGAGATGAAGCAAGCCGTGCTCGACGCCACACGTGGGACCGCGCGCATGGACCCTGTCGACTGAGTGCCACAGGATGAGCCGCTGTTCCTCCCCGCTGCCCGAAGGACCGCTGCTCGACGTGGAGTCCCGCCTCACGCAAGTTGCAGCCTTGCTTCGAGACCATCGCGACATCGTGCAGGGAAGGGTCAACCAGCCTACTGTGCCGCTCTGGTGTGCCGGCCGAGGTTGGTCCGAGTTCCTGCTGTCCCTCTCCGAGGAAGCGCTGGTTCAATGCGAAGCGGATGGCTTCGTGGACCTGCTTCGTCGGAGAGGCGACGCCCCCTCGTCCTTGCTCTCGGTGATGGAGCAGGTTCGAGCCGCGTCCGACATCCCCTCGATCGGGCCGGTCGAGCCGGCTTTGGGGCTGGAGACCCACCGCGTGAAAGCGCGCAAGCAAGCCCAGTTGGGCGGGCTGCTGTCGCTGGCACAGAGCCTTGCCGAGGGCGCCAACCGGATCGTCGACGTGGGGGCAGGGCAGGGGCATCTCACCCGCGCCGCCGCCCGCGCGTGGGACAAGGAGGCCGTCGGGCTCGACAGGAACGAGGCGTTGATTCGCGTTGCCCGACTTCTTGCCGAGGATGGTCGCGTGGACTTCCAGTTCTGGGACGCCTTCGGAGACCCGTTCGACCTGCGCGAGTCGGACCTGGTGGTTGGGCTTCACGCCTGCGGAGAGGTGGGCGACGTGTTGGTGCAACGGGCTTCCGAATCCGGGGCTCGGGTGCTTCTCGTGTCGTGCTGTCCTCAGAAGGTGCGGGGCGAGGTCAGGGAGCCCGTATCCCGATCTGGACGAGACATGGGTCTCCAGCTTCCCCGTGGCGTCCTGGGGCTCGCCAACCTCAGCCAGCTCACCCAGGGCGTCGAGGCCAGCCTGACCGACACCATGCGGTCACGACAAGCCCGCTACGCACTGCGTCTGTTGCTCCGCGGCCAGGGATGCACGGTCAGCCCCGGGGCGGAAATGCGCGGCGTCAATCGCCGCCAAGCCTATCACGGGCTCCGCTCGTTGGCCGAGCAGGCGCTGAGCGCCCGAGGTCTCCCCTTGGCTACCCCCGCCGAGATAGAGACCTTCGAGCAACACGCACGTCTCGAATACGGGGTGATGCGCCGCCTTTCTCTCCCTCGCGCGGCCTTTGCCCGGTTGGTGGAGCTCGCCGTCGTGTTGGACCGTGCCGCTCTGCTCAGGGAGCGAGACTACTCCGTCTCCGTGGCCACCGTGTTTGACGCGACCGTCAGCCCCCGCAACATCGGAATCTTCGCGCTCCCCGATCCCGTCGGCAGGGCGTGTCGATAGGGATCCGTGCTATCCGGTTCGGGACAGAAGAAGCGACGCAGCACCAGGTAGTGGTGGAGGGGAAGCACCACGGATTCTTCTTTCATGGACAGCCCGAAGCGACTGCGGGCCGCTCCCCGAAACGGCGTCTTGGGGTAGAAACCCACGATGCCGGAGAACATCTCGTACTCGTCGAGAAGCCCCAGCATGTGGCCGACCTCGTGAGCCAAGATGGGCATTGTCCACCCCGACCGCACGGCTTGGAAGTACGGCGTCCTTCCGCAAGTTGGGGACAGGGGAACGCGCAAGTGGACCGGTCCGTCCGCCTCGCTTTCCGATGGGATCGGCGTGAAGCTGAAGTCGTACGCGATCGGCAGGCCGAACGCGTTCGCGTCGCGGTTGTAATAGCGCTCTGCGTCCCGAGACCAGCGCGCAAGAAGGGCTTCGATGTTGCGGCGGGAGGCGCGGGCTCGAAAGGTCCCCGTGCCAGGGCAGGCGTCGAGCGTGCCTGATCGAGCGTAGGGAACCCCTGCGCAGGTGAGGCGTCCTTCCAGCTGATCGGAGAGCTCGCAGTCGGGCAGCTCGAGGTCCCCCAGCCCTTCGGGGACCTCGACGGCGTAGCGCACTTCGACCCGCCAGCGTCCCCGGTCCTGCCGAACGTCGTACTGCATGGGGCCGTAGTACAGGCCGTAGTGGGGCATTGTGCCGCGGATGGTGCGCCATCCCTGGGGCGCCGGTCCGTGGAACACCTGACTGGGCAACGGGTCGCAGACGTACGCGTCCTCGGAGAGACTCGTGGCGAGTACAGCGCGGAAGGTCTCTCGATGCTCGGCGAACCAGGGAGGGCTCATGGCAGCCAGCTCGTCCGTGATGACATCGAGGCGGGCGTAGTGAGTGCAGCCGACGGGACTCGAACAGATGGCAAGAACACCGGCAAAGCAGGCGGCTAGGAGGCTGGCTGGGCGGTTGCGTCGCTTGGGGGTTGGCATCTTGTTCTCGCCCTCGTGGTCGGGCTCCCGTACGATACGTACCATCCGCCCTTTCCGCCACGTTGGCATCTTTGACAGGAGGTTCTCATGCGCTCTTCCGCGGTCACGATCGTTCTTGCCCTGTCTGCAGCCCTTGCCGTGTCGGCCTGTGGGTCTTCATCCGATTCCGAGCAAAGCGGTGGGGCGTCCGGCTCGGGAGGGGGAACGGGGGGCGCGGGAGGAACGGGCGCGACAGGAGGCGCAGGGGGTACGGGAGGTACGGGCGGCGCTTCTGGGGCCGCCGGAGAAGCCGGATCGGGAGGCGGCGGCACGGGAGGTACGGGCACCGGCCAAGACGACGACGAGGACGGGTTCGACGTGTCCGTGGACTGCGACGATAGCAACCCGGACATCAACCCCGGCGCGGACGAGCTATGCAACGGGATTGACGACAACTGTGACGGGAACGCGGACGAGGGGGCGACCAAGACGTTCTACTACGACGGGGACTCGGACAGTTACGGCGTCAACGACCCCGCCACGAACGTGACGGGCTGCACGCCTCCGACGGGGTTTGCGGAGCTTCCGGGGGACTGTGTGGACACAGACCCGAGCGTGAATCCGGGGATCCTCGAGGAATGCAACGGGCTCGACGACAACTGCGATGGGAACGTCGACGAGGGCGTGGAGGTGACGCTGTACGTGGACCAGGACGGTGACCACTACGGGGTGGACGATGCGGCGACGAACATCGAGGGGTGCCCGTCGACGTTGGGTTACGCGGCGGTTGCGGGGGACTGCGACGATGCTGACGGGCAGGTGAATCCGGGGATGCTCGAGATCACGGGCAACACGGTGGACGAGAACTGTGACGGTATCGAGGCTCCGTGCGTCGTCGGCGCCATCGAATGCGACAACAACGTGATGCGGGCATGCGATGCGAACGGGCTATGGGAGACCCCGCAGGACTGTGGCAACTTGATCTGCAACACGCTGTACGGCTGCGTGGTTTGCAACCCGCTCGAGAGCGAGTGCCAGGGGAACACGTTGCGGCAATGCGCATGGGACGGTTCCGGGTGGGCCGAGACGCTTTGCGACCCGCTGGTGGGAAGCACCTGCGAGAACGCTTCCTGTACGGGCCCGTGTTCTCCGGCCAACCTAGGGCAGAGCTACATCGGCTGCGACTACTATCCGACGGTGACCGTCAACTCGGCGTTGCAGCCGAGCGCTCCGTACACGCTGGGGCACTTCGCGGTAGCGGTGTCCAACACCACGACGGACGCCGCTACGGTTACGATTACCCAGGGCGCATCGACGGTGGCAACCGAGAACGTTGCGGCCGGATCGGTCGCGGTCATCCAACTGCCATGGAACGCGTTGCGCACGGCCACGGGCACGCAGCGGTTTGACGGCATGTCGTATCGTCTCCGGTCGACCCAGCCTGTCACGGTCTACCAGTTCAACCCGCTCGAATACACCTCGGGGGGCTCCTTCACGTACACGAATGACGCTTCCTTGCTGCTTCCCGCGACGGCATGGCGCCAGGACTACCTCGTCGTGAGCAGGCAATCCTGGGCTTTCGGAGGGTCGTTCTATCCGGGGTTCTACGCGGTTGTGGCTTCGGAGAACGGGACGACGGTGAGCATCGCGCCTTCACCGACCTCTCAGATCCGCGTGGGGGCGGGGTTGGCTGCGGATGGTTCGGGCACCGTGACCATGAACGCCGGGGACGTGTTGCAGGTGCTTTCCGGAAACAACGCGACGTACGATTTGACCGGCACGCGCGTCTCCTCGGACAAGCCGATCCAGGTCATCGGGGGTCACGACTGCACCTACGTGCCCTCGTCCGTGGCGGCGTGCGATCACCTGGAGGAATCGATGTTCCCGCTCGTCACGCTTGGCAGCGACTACATCGTGTCGGCCACCTCCCTTCCGGGACAGGCGACGCCGAAAGCCGTGTTCACGCGGATCGTGGCGGTCGAAGCGAACACCACGCTCACCTACGACCCCCCGAGCGCAGCTTGGCCTGCGAGCATCGCGTCTGCCGGTGGGTACATCGAGCTCGATTCCGCCGCCGCCTATCGCATCACGGCCAGCGGTCGCATCATCGTCTCGCAGTACATGAAGGGTCAGCAGGCAGGCGGTGGTGCGGGCGATCCGGCCATGGCTCTGGCCGTGACCACGCCCCAGTTCCGTCAAGACTATCTGTTCCACGCTCCCGTGAACTACACGTACAGCTACGTCAACGTCACGGCGCCTTCGAGCGCTCAGGTGTTTCTCGACGGTACGGCCGTGACGGGCTTCGAGGCCGTCGGCAGCTCGGGCTACAGCGTGGCACGTGTTCCCGTGAGCAACACGGGCAACGGCAACCACACGATCACGTCGGCCGACCCGTTCGGTATTTCTGTATACGGATACGGACAATACACGAGCTACTGGTACCCCGGCGGCCTCAACCTGCAGGACATGTGACGGCCCATGGGCTTTGCTTTCTTCCATTCCCGCGGCGTCCTTCTGGGCGCCGGGATGCTGGGGTTGTGGGTCCTGGTTCCGAGGCTTGCCTCAGCCTGTCCTGAAAAGGATTATTCACCTTGTGAGGCCAGCTCCGAGCGGGAGGCCTGGGTGGAGCGACGCTTCGACGCTGCGGCGTCCAGTGGCTCCACCGGAGCGCGCGTGTCCATCACCAGGCTGCAGGGGAGCGACGCGGACGACACGGGGAGGGGCATGGGGCTCTCGCTCGCGGGACATGCGGAGCGATACGCCGCCTACCGAGATTTCTCCATCCGGGAGGCGAGCTTCGCGTTCTTGGGCGGGGGGTCGTTGGGGCTGGAGGGCGGCATCGGAATGGACGTGGCTGCGGGGCTTCGGCTCCCCTTCTCGCAGGGCCAAGGCCCGGTCGTTCGCCTCGGCATGCGAGGATACCTGCTGGGAAATGACAAGCTGTACGAATCGCTGCTCGAGGTACCGCAACTCCAGATCGGATACCAATTCCTGCAGCCCAGACGACTCGTGGAGGTGGCGGGACGTGTCGGACCCGTCCTCGCTGGGCGGTTCAACACGGGCGACGAGACCGAGCGCAAGCTCGGCAAGGCGTTCGAGGTCGGGGGACACGCCTCCGTCCACTGGAGCGTCGTTCATCTGGCGATTCAGCACACACACGTCCTGATGGATGGGCAGCTCGCGGACGTGGACCTTCTGTCCGGCCGTCTTTGCGGGGATGCTTGGCGTCTCGAGTTGTGCGTGGACACGCGCGTGGGGTGGGGCGGAGCGACGGTGCGTGGCGGGGGCGATCTGGAAGACCCCGTGGTCTCCATGTTTGGCGGTCTTGTGGTGGGGTTCTCCGATCGCGCATTCCAAACCGAACCACGGGACCCACGCCGCAAGAAGCGACCCGGGGCGCGCCAGCCAGCGGTTCTGGCCATCGATCCCCCTTCAGGTCGGTGAGCCAGCATGCCGTCGCAGCGCCAGCGCATCGGAATTCTCGCGCACAAGAGCTTCATGCGGGACGTGCCTCCCGCCGTGCGACCGGACATCCATGCCTGTCTGTGGAAGCTCAAGACCCTCGACCGGGACCGATGGAGCAGCGCCGGTGTACGGGTCAAGAAGCTCGCGGGCTTCGCCCAACCGGTGTTCGAGGCTCGGCTCAACCGAGGCGATCGGGTCGTCTTCACGCTCCAGACGACGGTGAGCGACAGCTTCGAAGGGCTCCATGTCGTTCTCTGGTGCGCGGGCCATCACGACGATGCCGTGCGCACGGCTGGGCGTCGAATGGGAATCTCCGATCCGGTCGTCGAAGACCGAGGAGACCTGATGGAGGTCCCAGAAGCGTGGGGCCCTGGGGGTGACGACGGCGCGATCATGATGGTGGTGGGCCAGGAGCGCGAGGCGCGACCCGGAGGATTCTTCCCGTTGGTCGAGGTGTCGGAAGCGGACATCGACCGTTGGGCGGAGAGCCAGATCGACCCTGTCTTGCACCTGACGCCCGAGCAGAGAGCGTTGACCCGTGCGGCGGAGGACCGTCCGGTCTTCCTGCGGGGAGGCGTTGGGACTGGGAAGACGACGGTGCTGCTGTACCGGATGTTGAAGCTTCTCGTGGCGGGATCGATCGAGCGGCCGGCTTTCTTGACGTACTCGAGGAGTCTTGCGGGGTGGTGTCGATCGGTGTTCGAGCGGCTTCCGGGATGGGAGCGGCACCAGGTGGAGTTCGCGAGTCTGAGCGGGCTTCTGCGTGCGAGGTTTGGCAGCCCGAGGGGGGGCAAGCGGTTGTTCAAGCGCGCTTGGAGTCAGCTGGGGCTTCGAGGCGACCCCGAGGCGGCGTGGTGGGAGTTGCAGCGGATGCGTGGGTCGGCGGCCTTTCGAGGTCAGCAACCGAGGGCGGGGGAAGCTCTGCCGGATCACGTCAGCGAGACCCTGAAGGTGGCCTACGACGCCTACCGAAGTCAGCTCGATGGTGCGCCCGACGTGCTGGATCTGGCCTGGGAAGCGTACGAGCACTACCGTTCGCCGCCGGCTTCGGCGAACCTGCCGTTCGATGCGATCTTCATCGACGAGGCCCAGGATTTGACGCCCATCGAGTGGCTCGTGTGCATACTCATGGGTGACCGTCCTCGTCTGGCTTTCTTCTGTGGCGACGAAGCGCAGGACATTCGGGACACGCGGTTCTCGTGGGAGGGGGTGGAGGCGGCCATGCGGCTGATCGGCCATCGGGCTCCCACGTTCTCGTGTGTCGAGCTGCACGGCAACCGGAGAAACACGACGGCGATTGCACGTTTTCTGGGGCGCCTGTCCGATCGGTTCGAGCTCGGTGCGACTGGGGGGAGCGGGGGTACGGGGGAGGGACCTGCTCCCGTCGTGTGTGCGGCGACTCTGGATGCGGCCGAGGGGGCGGCGCGTAGGGCGGGCTGTCCGGTTCTGCTCGATCTGACGGCCCGGTCTGACAGAGACGCCGGCAACCTCTTCTGGGTGCTGGACCTCGACCACATCAAGGGTCTCGAGTTCCAGGTCTTGCCGGTGTGGGCGCCCGCGTCCGCTTGGCCTACCGATCGTCACCTTGCGCGCAAGCTCTACACGGCTGCCAGCCGAGCCCTGCACGGGCTGGTCATCTTTACCGACGGCGGCACGCTCGGGAGCTTCGAGCAGATCGGGGCGAGCGTGGGTTCCCTCCGCGACGTCGACGGATTTCTCGAAACGCGTCGGGACCTCATCGCTTGGGATCGGGAGGCGATGGCGCGCTGGAAGGCGGTGACGTTTACACAGGCGGGGGCGTGGGTTCGCGCGGGCGTCTGCAGCTGGGCGGACTTTCGCTCGCAGCTCGCGCGTTGGTCTTCCGAGGTCTCGTTCCCGATGGCCACGTCGTGGGTGCGGGACGGGCTATGCACGTGGGAGTCCTTCCAGGAGCGGTTGCAGGAATGGGCGCGGTCAGCGGAGCCAGACCTCGCGGCGACGTGGGTGCGTGACGGTCTTTGCCTGCGTCGGGAGTTTGCGGATCGGGCGTCCGGGTGGGCGTGGGCCGCGCGCTTCGACCAGGCGGTGGCCTGGGTGGATGCGGGCCTTCTGGGATGGGAGGACTTTCGGGGCCGTGTCCGCGATTGGATTCCGATAGCTGACCTTGCCGTCGCCGAAGCGTGGGTGGCGTCCGGTGTGTGTGGATGGCTCGACTTCCGGGAACGCGTGGCCGAGTGGGTGCCGGACGTGGCCTTGGAGCAGGCGAGAGGGTGGGTCGAGGCCGGCGTGGTCCCTTGGGACGCGTTGCGGCAGCGGCTCCCAGAGTGGTACGCGCAGGTGGATGTCGAGGTGGGGGCCGCGTGGGTTCGCAGTGGGCTCTGTTCTTGGGAGGACCTGCGCTCGCGGGTCAGCGCGTGGCGAGACACGGTCGGTTTGGATGACGCGCAGGCGTGGGTGACAGGGGGATTGTGCACGTGGGAGGAGCTTCGGCAACGCGTTCGCTCGTGGACGTCCGAGGCTTCGTTTGAGCAGGCGTCGGCCTGGGTCGAGTTGGGGCTGTGCAGCTGGGCGGACTTCGGAGAGCGTGTGAACCCATGGGTTCCCCTTTCCAGCCCGGACCAGGCGATCGTGTGGCTGCGTGGCGGTGCGTGCGCGCCTGCTGGGGTGTGGGAGCAGGTTCCCCGTTGGCGTTCTACCCTGACGTTGCAGCAAGCCGCTGACTTGGTCGACGCGGGCGTGTGTTTCTGGGGGGGGCTGGCTCCCAGGCTACCCGAATGGGGCGCGAGTGCTTCGTTCGAGCAGGCCGGGCAGTGGGTCGCCGAGGGATTGCGAACATGGAGGGACTTTCCGGACCGGATCGGAGAATGGAAGCCTGTCGCGTCGCTGGAGCAGGCCGCCGCCTGGGTCAGGGAGGGGCTGTGCACCTGGAATGACTTCGGGGACAAGACCGGAGGGTGGAAGCCGGACGCATCGCTGGAGCATGCGTGCGACTGGGTGGATACGGGGCTCGCGACGTGGGATGAGTTTGCGCTGAAGTTGCCGAGGTGGGCGGAGTCTGCCGAACCGTGGAGGGTGGAGCAGTGGAGGGAGAAGGGGCTCATTTCGAGGCAAGTGGCGAAGGCGGCTCTGCGACGACGGCGATGAGCTGGCGCGATGCGTGGCGCTGCCAGGCTTGCGTCAGGTGCGTCGTGGTGCTCTAGATCCCCGCATGGGTAGCAGAGTTGCACTGTTCTGGCCGGGTGACGGCCGAAGCATCCCCAACGACTTGGCGCGCCCCAGCATCAAGGAGGCCACGACCCAGCTCGATCGCGCTCTGCGCAAGCTGGGACGCGAACCCTACTTGGTCGAGGGGTTCCTTTCGAAGCCGCACGAGTCCATTGAGAAGCTGGGGCCGATCCAGGACCCCATGGTCGGCGTGTGCGTGCACTGGATTTACGGTCCCCACACGACGGACGGGGTGGTGGGCAAGGACAACCCGCTGCTGCTTGCCAGCAACTTTTCGGGGCAATGGCCCGGGCTGGTGGGACTACTCAACACGGCTGCCTGCCTCGAGTTGCTTGGGCGGCCTTGCTCTCGCGTGTGGACCGATGCGACCGACTGGACCCGGGACGACGTCTTCATGGCCCGGCTCGAGACGTGGTGTACGACCGGCCGGATCACGTATCCAGAGGACGGGCTCTCTCTGCATGCCTGCGTATCGCCGGCTGCGTCGACGCTGGCGAAGCAGGTGGCCAAAAACATCAAGGACCGACGCGTGCTCATCCTGATGCTGGGAGACACGTCGATGGGCATGATCAACGGGTACTTCGGTCCCCGGCTCCTGGTGCGTCATGGTTTCACGGAGCACAAGGTCGACCAAGCGTGGATCGTGGACCGTGGTCGCTCGATCGACCCGCGCCGCATCGAGGAGGCGTTTGCGTTCGTGGTGGACAGGGGCGTTTCCTTTCACTGGCGGGAGAAGGGGGCCGAAGACTTCGACGAGACAGCGACCAAGGAGCAGCTTCGGGACTACCTTGCGGTGCTCGATCTGGTGCGCGAGTACAAGGCGGATTGCGTGGGATGGCAGTACCAGTTGGGCCTGCTGCCGCTTCGCCCGCCCTCGGATTTCGCAGAGGGGTTGCTGAATTCTACCTGCCGTCCGGAGTCGGACGGGGACACCGTGGTCTGTGCCACGGAGGCGGACCAGGGCAACGTCATCCCGATGGAGTTGATGAAGCGCTTGTTGAAGGCCAAGGGGTTGCACCCCGCCGTGATATTCCACGACGTGCGCTGGGGGGCGGAGCACGACGGCCGGTTCGTCTGGGTATTGTTGAACTCGGGGTCGACGAGCGCCTACGCCTTCAACCACGACCCGGAGTCGTTGCGAGGAGTGCATTCCTTCCGGCAGCCTTCGCTGTACTTCCCCCATGCGGGGGGAACCTTTGCGGGGGAGAGTAAGCCCGGGAAGATCACCTGGTCGCGGGCGTACGTGCGAGGAGACGCGGTCTGGATGGATGTGGGACGCGGGGAGGTGCTCGCGCTTCCTCCGGCGGTTCGCGATGCCTGGTGGGAAGGAACGACCCGCGAGTGGCCGTTCATGGCGGCGGATCTCGGTATGTCCCGTGATGCCCTGATGGCGCACTACTTGTCGAACCACGTGGCAGTTGCCTACGGAGACGTGTTCGAGGAAATGGTGGCGCTCTCCCAGGAGCTTGGATTCCGAGTGCGCGTCTGGGGGCGTTGACTTCGAGCGGGAGGCTTCCCATGGCGGAACGTGTTTATGTCGGCGTCGATGTGGGGACGGGGAGCGTGCGTGCGGGGGTCGTGGACCCTGCGGGGCGCATGTTGGGGGTAGGGGTGCAGGCGATCTTGACGACACGTCCTGCAGAGAACTTCGTCGAGCAATCCTCTGACGACATCTGGCGTGCCTGCGGGGTGGCGACTCGAGCTGCCTTGTCTGAGGCGGCGATCGGCCCAGCGCAGGTCGTGGGCATCGGTTTCGACGCCACATGCTCGATGGTGGTGTTGGACGAGCGGGACCGTCCGGTGACGGTGAGTCCTGACGGTGAGGATGAACGCAACGTGATCGTGTGGATGGATCACCGTGCGATGGAGCAGACGGCTCGGATCAATGCCGCGGGGCACGACGTCCTGCGGTACGTGGGAGGGGCTGTTTCGCCCGAAATGCAGACGCCGAAGCTGCTGTGGTTGCGGGAGCGCATGCCGGGAACGTGGCAGCGGGCGGCTCGGTTCCTGGACCTGCCGGACTTCCTCGTGTATCGGGCCACGGGCGTGGATGTGCGGTCCGAGTGCACCACAACGTGCAAGTGGACTTATCTGGCGCACGAAGGGCGGTGGGACGAGGGGTTTCTGCGACAGATCGGGCTCGAGGACCTGGTGGGAGAAGGGGTGAGGCGGATCGGGTCGCGCGTTTCGCCCGTGGGGAGCCGGGCTGGAGGATTGACGGAGACGTCCGCGCGGGAGCTTGGGCTGCAACCAGGGACACCCGTGGCGGTGTCGCTCATCGACGCCCATGCGGGAGGGGTGGGGGTCCTCGGGTACCCGGGGGAGGGCGGAGAGCTGACGCCTGCGATGCTGGAGGAGCGCTTGGCGCTGATCGGTGGAACGTCGACCTGTCACATGGCGGTGTCGCGAGAGCCTCGGTACGTGCCGGGGGTATGGGGGCCGTACTACTCGGCGATGGTACCGGGGATGTGGCTGAGCGAAGGAGGCCAGTCGGCCACGGGGGCCCTGATCGACCACACGATCCGCATGCACGTGCGTGGGCCGGAGCTGATCGAGCGCGCGAGGCGGGAGGGGACGAGCGTGTACGTGCTGCTCAACCAGCGTCTGGATGAGTTGGGAAGGGACGTGGCGTTCCCTGCGATGCTGACAGGCGATCTCCACGTGCTGCCTGATCACCACGGCAACCGATCCCCTCGCGCCGATGCGACGCTGAGGGGGATGGTGAGTGGGTTGCGGTTGACCGAGAGTGTCGACAGCCTCGCGCTGTTGTACCTGGCGACGGTTCAGGGGTTGGCGCACGGGACGAAGCACATTCTCGACGTGATGAACGCCCATGGGCACCGGATTACGACCTTGGTGGCCACGGGGGGGGACGCGAAGAACCCGGTATTTCTGCGGGAGCATGCGGACGTGACGGGGCGGAGGATCGTGTTGCCGCGAGAACCCGAGGCTGTGCTGCTCGGTTCGGCGATGCTCGGTGCGGTCGCGTCAGGGGACGTGCCGTCGCTGGTGGAGGCGATGCGGGCGATGGGGGGCGTGTCGCGGGGGCTGGAGCCTGCGGGTGGCGACGTGGCGCGCTACCACGCGGCGAAGCACCGTGTGTTCCAGCGAATGTACGAGGATCAGATGGCGTATCGGGGGCTGATGGCTGGGATTTAGGGGCTGGCGCCTCCCGCTCCGGCGGCACCGGCGGCACCGGCGGCACCCGCGCATTCCGTCTCGCAGTTGGTGTCCGAGCACGTAACCGCAGCGGTCGCGAGGGTGCTTCCCGACGGGAACGACGTTTCGCAGCCAGTGACGCAGGTCGCGTCCTCTTCGCAGAGGTCCCTGCAAACGACGCTCTCGACGCACTCGAGGTTGGACCAGCAGGCGGTTTCTTGCGCGCAGCAGTTGTCCTCGACGCACACGGAGCATTCGCCCGCCGGGTCACCCAGGTAGGCGTTGCCGCACACGGGGGCAGGATCGATCTCGCACTCGGTAGCGCAGCTCGTCCCGATGCAGGAGCCAGCCCAGATGTCGAGCGCCAGTCCCTTCGGGTAGGCCTTGACGCAGTCGAGCAGGCAGGCCTCGTCTGTCTCGTCGCACGCTCCGGCGCAGTACATTCGGGCCCACCAGTCGTACTCCGTGCCCATGGCGGTGAGCTCGTCACAGCAGTTGGTCTCGACGCAAGGGTTGCAGTCTGTCGCGGTGCTGGTCATGGTCAGCGCTCCGCAGGGCGAGAGGTCCGGAAAGACCGCGGCGCACTCCGTGTTGCAGTGGGTCCCGAGACACCCGATCCCTGCACCCCACATCGAGGCGCCCTCGATGTGGGACGCGTAGCATCCGTCGATGCACGCGGCGTCGTTCTCTGGGCAGGCCGTCGTACAAAGTCGGAACATCCACTGGTCCGCGTTGCCCCCGAGCTCCGTCCACTCCTCACAGCAGGATGTCTCGATACACGCGTCGCACGGCGCGTTGCCGAACTCGGCCCGGCCGCACGTGTAGGACCCCGGCGTGGCAGCGCACTCGGCGTTGCACTCGGTCAGCAGACAGTTGTCGAGCACAGCCCCCAGGGTGAACCCCTCTTGGTACTGCACGATGCATGCGACGAAGCAGTCGTTGTCGTTCGCTGGGCATGCGGTCGTGCACGCGTTGTTGTCCCAAAACTCGAGCGAATGCCCCGCCTCGTACATGGCGTCGCAGCACTTCTGCTGGCCGCATGTCTGGCAATCCGTGTCTTGGAAGGACAACCCACAAGACGCTTCCGCCGGGAGCTTGCACTCCGTGGTGCATTCGCGGCTGGAGCACGCGAACAAGACGGCGTAGAGGTTGCCGCCTTCAGGGTTTGCCTCGAAGCATTGCTCCGTGCAGGTTGCGTCGTTGGCTGCGCAGTAGCCCAGGCAGTCTGCGATGGCGAGGCAGTCTGCGTTCTCTCCGCATGCTTCGCCGTCGTCGCAGCACTCCGTGTCGACGCAAGTCGCGCACGCGCTGTCGATCACCGGGACGTTGCCGCACGTCATTGTGCCGGTGTTCGCGCTCTGTCCTGCCGCACCGGCGGCTCCGCCCGCGTTCCCGGCGGCCCCTCCGGTGCCACCGGTTGCTCCGCCTGTTCCACCGGTTGCTCCGCCTGTTCCACCGGTTGCTCCGGCTGTTCCACCGGTTGCTCCGCCTGTTCCACCGGTTGCTCCGCCTGTTCCTCCCGTGGCACCACCCGTGCCGCCCGTCGCTCCGCCGCCTGAACCGTCGTCTTCGTCACTCCCGCAACCCCATACGAAAGCAGCGCACACGGCGATACCCAGACCCCAACGCCATATCCTCATGTTGCCCTCCTTGCAGTCCCTCGATGGAAGCGGATTATCCGCCCCCGTGTCAACCACTTGTTCGGACTTGTGCCTCAGCCTTGGTGTTGCGCGGCGTCACTGCACAGGGTGTGAACGGGCTCACCAATGGAACGTGAGTGTTCCCACGGCGTAGGTGCGTCGGCCCAGCGCGTCCTTCCAGGGGGAGAGGGCACCCGTGGTGAGGACGCCGTCGGTGTCCACGAACATCGTGCGCGCCATCACGCCTAGGGACAGCTCGTGGATGATGCGCACCTGTGGGCCGACGCCGACGACGAAGTGGGGCAAGGAACGGTTCTGGTTGGTCCGGTAGTCGAGTGAGTCTCGCAGCTCGGCGTCTGCGAGGGTCGCTCCGAGAAAGGCTTCCGTGGTGAGCCGCCAGCCTCGAGCGATGGGGAAGTAGACGCGCAGTCCGAAGTCCACGTCGGTCAAGTTCAGGTCGTAGGTGGACCGGGCCGTGTCGCTGTCGGTGGTGAGGGCGTCGTGGGTTCGGAGGAAGCTTGCGGTGAGGTAGAAGCGAGCGGGGACGCCGCGGGGCTTGCCGCCGAAGCCGAGCAAGGCGCCCCATCCGAAGCTTCCTGCGCCCTGCATGTGCGTGCCGGCGGCCATCTCTCCGATGAAGTGTGATGACCGCTCCTTCGCAGGAGACTCGGCATCGGGCGAGGGCTGGGCGGTGGCGCCCTTCGAGACCAAGAGCGCTGTGAGGATCACGAGAGGAATGGTGCTGCGCATGTCGATAGCGTTTGCAACCACCATACCCGCGAGCACATGCGACGAACACGCGCGATTGCGAGGGTCCGTCGGCGAGCTGTTGTGATTCTGCTACAGCCGTACGGTACCGATGCCGTGTTCTGGCGTTCACGTCCGTCCATGCCGGCCCATGGCCAACTTTTTTGATCAAAGATGTCCAGTGGTTACGCAGACTAGCAAAAATAGTGGTTCTAGGGGGTTGACGTGCGCGCATGTGGGATACAAAACGTACGGCATGTATAAATCACACGTTTCGTCAGGTATTGTCCTTGTCCTGTCCGCAGCGCTCTTGTCTGGATGTGCCACAGGTTCGGATGATGTGCGCGAGACCGATCAGGTGGAAGGAGCCTCGGGGGGGGAGGAGAACTCGTCAACCTTCGTTGCAGGAACGACAATCGGTCCACAAGGAGGGGCCCTCACCTTGGATGATGGGTTCGGCATGGTCATCCCCGCGGGTGCCCTTGCCGCTTCCACGCGCATCGAGATTCATCGTCTCGCGCAGCCGCCCAAGTTCGCGAAGGGCCCAGCGTATCGCGTCGAGCCCGTCGGCCTCCTGCTGACGACGCCTGCGCAGGTCACGGTGCCGGTGGTGGCGTCGGACTTGCCGCCGAACACGCAGCAAGTGCTGCACGGGTACGCGTCGCCCTCTGGGGTGGAAGAAACGTACGAGCCCGTGTCCACAACGACCAGCCCGGACGACGTGATGTCGTTCGAGGTGTCCGAGTTGGGATACTACACGAGTGGCTCGCCGTTCCCGCACGTGATCGCGGCTGGCGAGGACTACCCGCGGCGCATCACGACCGACGCGACGCACGTGTACTGGTCGAGCAGTGGCAACTTGCAGCGGAAGCTGGACTACGGCAACGATGGGGTGGTCGTTCGCGCGCCGATCGGGGGAGGGCTCGTCGAGGTGCTCACCACGCCGCAGCCGGATCCGGTCGGCGTCGCTGTCAACGATCAGCACGTGTACTGGGTCAACGGTGGCGACGGTGCCTTGTGGGAGGGAGAAGGGTCTGGCGGCGCCGTGATGCGGCTGCCCAAGGCCGGAGGGACGCCTGAGAAGCTCTCGGACGAGGCTTTCCCGCAGGCGATCGCGCTCGACGCGACCCACGTGTACTGGAGCGATGCCGAGAATGACGAGATCCGTCGCATGCCGCTGGATGGTGGCGCGGTGACGGTGCTGGCCTCGAACCAGGGGGATCCCCGGTACCTGGCGCTCTCCGACACGGACGTGTTCTACACGACGGGCGAGATGGGTGTGGTTGCGCGGGTGCCGAAGACCGGCGGGGTCCCTGCCGTGCTCTCCTCCGAGGGTGGCAAGACGACTGCCATCACGGTGAGTGCCGGCTACGTGTACTGGACGAACGAAATGAGCGGTGCCGTTCGCAGGGTCTCGGCCTACGGCGGAACGCCGATCACGATCCGCCAGGCGACGCGTCCGACGGCGCTGGTTGTGAACGGCAGCCAACTGTACTTCACGGACCTTACCGAATCGAATCTCTACAAGATGTCGGTCACGGGTGGGATGGCGACGATTCTTGCGACCGACCAGGCGCTTCCGTGGGACGTGAAGTTCCATGCGGGCACGAACCAGCTGATCCTCGCGTCGGCGGGCAAGTACGACTTCGAGGGTGAGTTGGCCCGTGTGGCACTTCCCTGAAGTCCGTCAGTCCTCCTCCCTGATCTCTTCATCCACTCCAGAAGCCAAGACCCGATAGCCGCCTTCGTGGACTGGCGACGCTCCTGCCATGGAAGGTGGGACGCGCGGTTGCGAGCCATCGGCGGGGGCGATTGGGCTTGCGGGTATATGTGGTTACATGTATGAGCTGTTCCTCTGTCCCCGTATGGGGTCTTGTGCGGAAGGAACGCTAAAATGACTACCAGAGTCTTTGGAATTCTTGCCTGGATTACGATCACCGCGGCTTCGACGGGCTGCGCTTTGGGTGCGATTTCGACCACGGAAGATTACGAATCGGATTCGGTGGCGATGCTCGCCGCGCACGTCCCGGTTTGCACCAAGGTCGGTACTGGTAAGGAAGGCTGGCGGTGGGGGGACACCGGCGCGTTCATTCGCTATGCGAAGTGTGAGGGTGCGACGCCCCAGTGTCAGTTCGTCGGAGAGCAAGCGGAAGGATGGTACGCGGGGGACTTCATCGCGTTGGCTGACTGCAGCGATGTGGCGCGGGTCCAGGGTGTGGGGGAACCGTGCGGGCCGAGCATCGGGTACAGCTGCGATTCGGCGCGCGCCTACTGTCAAGGTCTTCCGGAGGAAGTCAAGGGAGGCACTGGGGTATGCCAACCATTCGGTACGTGTCTGGACGCGGCGGACTGTGGCCTGTCTGATCACGCCTGGGCCCACGCCAGCGTGCCTGGAGAGGCCGTATGCGATGCCGGCCAATGCGTCTGGGTGCCCGAGGATTGCCGCACGGCGGAGGATTGCCGTGACGGCTTGGCCTGTATGGGAATTCCGCACGACGGCTCCACCTCGTACGGCAAGTGCCGCTCCTATGAATCGCTTTCGGGCGAGGGAGCGGCATGCAGCGAGGCCCTGGCCTGCCAATCCGGTCTGGCCTGCGTGGGGCTCAGCATGGGTCCGGAGGGCTGGTGTCTGCCGGCGTGGATGGTAGCTGACTACACCAACGCGAAGACGTACGGGACGACCAGCAACGTGGTTGCCTATGGGCTCGCGACGGTGCCCGTGGACATCGTCGTGTGGGCAGAACTCAACAAGAAGACGTCGTCGAAGTGGACTCTTCAGCTGACGGACCCGAACGGTGTGGCCGCGGTGGTGTGCAGTCCGAGCACCGTGACGTGCACGCCCGATAATCTCGCGGCGGGGATCTCCGTGCTGGGCAACTCGCGCGACGACGCGGTGAACGGGCGCTGGACGCTTCAGGTAAAAGGGTCGGGGAGCCCGAAGATCAAGACCTGGACGCTTCACTTGTCGAGCCGCATGGACTGAGGCGGGGTCCCGCCGAGTCACTTCTCGTCCTTCTCTCCATCCCGAACCCCACCGAGCTCGCGGCGGCCAGCGTCGCGGCGCTGGCGGATCCGCTTTCATCCCTTGTCAGGAACGTGGGCCTCGCCGCGTAGAGGGATGCAAGACAACGAGGGTCGCGCCTGGAAACGCGGGCCCTACGAGCGTCGTTCGTATCTCAACAAGCTTCTCCAGGGGTGGGGAAGGACGGGAGGACATTATGCGTCATCTTTCAGTTGCTGGTCTTGCGCTGGTGGTTCTGGGTGGTTGTGCGGTTTCGGCTGACGGCGGTGCATCCGAAGGGGAGCCCTTGGGGGTGTCCGAGGACGGGCTGGAGGTCGTCGGGCTCAACCCCATTCCTTTCCCTCGTCCGAACCTCGTCGCGGTGGCGCCCGACGGCAAGGTCCAGACTTCGTGGTACGGGTTCAGGTACTGCGACATCGACGACGAAGGGTTCGTGATCCGGGTGAAGAATGTGGGGCTTGCCCCGTCGGGGCCGAGCATGACGGCCATTCGGGGCGAGGACCCTGCGAAGTGGGCTGTGCTGGCGACGCCGGGGCTTGCGCCGGGCGAGACGGTGGAGCTTCACCTGGATCCGTGGGCGTTCATGGTGTGCAATCCGGACTGCAGCTTCTGGATCACGGTGGACGCGGCCGGAGAGGTCAAAGAGATGGACGAGGCCAACACGTTCGTGGGGTGGTGCATCGGCTAGTCCCAAATCAAGCGCTCCGCGCTGCTTTGGGTCTAGGTTTTTCAAGGGGGGCTTTCGAAAAGCCCCCTCGCCGCGCTCGCCGCGGCTTTCCTCAAGACGCCTCGCCTTCGCTTCGGATCTTCGAACTGTGCTTGATTTGGGGCCAGAGCGGGACCGCGTGTCAGTTGCAGCATCGGAAGCCGACGTCGGCTTGAGCGCTGGAGCGGGCGAGCATGAGCTCACGTGAGCAGTTGGGGGTGGTCGTGGTGTAGCTGCCGCCGCGGACGTGACAGGTGTTGGTGGCGCTCTTGCAGCTATCCTCCCACTCCCAGACGTTACCGGACAGGTCACGGATGTTTTTGAAGGGAGGGGAGGGGGCCTTGCAGGAGGTGGCCTGGGCGACGGGGATGGTGGAAGAAGCGCCGTAGTCCGTTCCGTTGCAGGCGAGCGGGTTGAACGTGTTGCCGTAGGTGTACGCGTTGGCTCCCGAGGAGGAGCAGGCGTTGTGCCACTGGCTCTTGGTGGGGTCGGTCTGGGTCTTGTAGTCGGCGGACCCGCCCCCGATCTTTCCGCACAACCGCATCCCGGCCCATGTGCAGTAGGCGGCGGCGTCGCACCAGTCCACGCACGTCACCGGGTGGTTGGGGCGTGTGGTGGGGCTGAAGGTCGAAGGGGAGCAATTGCCTCCGGTGGTTGCGGGCTGAAAGGAACTGTTCCCAGTGCAGGTGGAGACTTGCCCGTTGGTGTCACTGCCCTTGACGGACAGGAACGCCGCGTACTGTGCCTGGGTGACTTCCGTCGCGTCCATGCAGTAGGTGCCTGCTGCGGAGGTGACGATCGCGCACCTAGCGCACACGCCTCCGCTGCAGTTGCCGCTGACGCAATCGGACCCGTTCGTGCAGGACCCACCCGCCAGGCAGGGGGCGCAATAGGGGCCGCCGCAGTCCACGCTCGACTCGTCGCCATCGAGGACCCCGTTGGAGCAGGCGGCCAGACCGCAGGACCCGGCCACGCACAGCGCGGCGGCGCAGTCGGCGGCTTGGGCGCACGTCTTGCCATCGGCGCACGGGGCGCAGGTTTCCCCGCCGCAGTCGACGTCGGTTTCCACCCCATCTCGGACGCTGTTTGCGCAGGGATGCACGCCGCACGTCCCCCCCGAGCAGCTCTTGCTGGCGCAGTCTTCGTCCGTGGTGCAGGCATTGCCGAGGGCGCACGTGTCACACGTTCCCCCGCCACAATCGGCATCAGACTCTATCCCGTTACGGACACCATCTGAGCAGCTTGGGGCCTGGCACACACCCGTGGCGCACACCCCGCTGGTGCAGTCCGAGGCTGAACTGCAGCCCTGGGTCGCTCCGCAGGCAGGGCAGGTTCCTCCGCAGTCGACGTCCGTCTCGGAGCTGTTTTGGACGAAGTCGGAGCACGTGGGGACTTCGCAGGAGCCCTGGGTGCAGACCTGGCTCGCGCAGTCCAGGGAGGCGTTGCAGGTGGAGCCAGGCGAGCATCCCGGGCAGGTTCCCCCGCAGTCCATGTCGGACTCGGTGCCGTTGCGCACGCCGTCTTCGCACGACGGTGCCTGGCACGCGCCCAAGTCACAGACCTTGCTGGTGCAGTCTGCGCCCGAAGTGCACGACGCGCCGGTGGCGCAAGGGGCGCACGACCCACCGCAATCGGTGTCCGTCTCGGTGCCGTTGCGGGCGCCATCGCTGCAGCCGGCGGTCTGGCAGTAGCTGTGGGTGCAGAACCCGCTCGCGCAGTCACTGGCTGCATTGCAGGCTGCCCCGAGCTGGCAAGGGGCACACGGACCACCGCAGTCGACGTCGGCTTCGGTGCCGTTGCGGATGCCGTCGGTGCAGCTTGCGGCCTGGCACAGTCCCGCCTTGCAGACCTGGCCCAGGCAGTCCTCCGGGGTGTTGCAAGCCTTTCCGTCAGGGCAGGGAGAGCATGCACCGCCGCAGTCGATGTCGGGCTCGTTGCCGTTGCGGACCTGGTCGGAACACGATGCCGCGCGGCAGATGGATCCGACACAAGACAAGCTCGTGCAGTCGGTTGCGGCCGCGCAGACGGCACCCGTGGAGCACGGGGCGCAAGCACCGCCGCAGTCGATGTCCGATTCGGCGCCGTTCACTTTCCCGTCGGAGCAGGAAGGCGCTTGGCAAACGTGCTCAGTGCATACGCCGGTCTTGCAGTCGGTGCCGGCTTGGCAAGTGGACCCGTCGGGGCAGGCGGGGCACAGGGATCCGCCGCAGTCGAGGTCGGGTTCGCCTGGGTCGAGCACCGCGTTGGTGCAGGTCGGGTCGGTGCACATGCCGACCGCGCAGTGCTGTGTGACGCAGTCCCCGTCCATGAGGCATTGCTTGTTGGGCTCGCACCGCGGGCAGGTTTCTCCTCCGCAGTCGATGTCGGTTTCGTTGCCGTTGAGCACGTAGTCGGAGCATGCGGGACTTTGGCAGGCGCCCTGGGAGCAGACGCCGGAAGAGCAATCGCCTGCCCATCGACAGCTGGCGCCTGGCGAGCAACCCTGGCACGAGCCACCGCAGTCCGTGTCGGTCTCATCGCCGTTGAGCGCGTCATCGGCGCATGTGCCGGGGAGAGGGGCCGGGTTCGCGTCGCTGGCGGCTCCACCGGTTCCCGCTGCGGCGTCCGTTGTGGCCTCGTACCCGTCGAAGCTCTCCTTGAGCAGCGTGGTGCATCCTGTTGTCAGGACCAGCAGGGTGGCCGCGACGATCGAGAACAGAGGGGCAAGGCGTGTGTTCATCAGAACCTCCCCTTCATGCCGAGGAAGCCGCCGCCTGGCATGGCGGTAGCCTCGATCCGGGTCGAGGGGTGCTGCTCCGTTCGTGGGGAGAGGAGCAGGTAGGTCCCCACGCCGAGTCCGAGGACCCCGACGACGCCGGACACGGTGCTGATCGTGGCGTACGTTCGACCAGCGCTCGCCGCGTCGAGACCCTGATTGTCACAGCGCCGATCGATGCAGTGAGCGTCGAGGGTGCGCTTGCTGGACACGGCTAGGGCGCCGGTTGCGAGGCTGGTGGCGACGCCAGCCACGCCGATCCCGCCGGTGACCCAGGCCCACGTCTTGTCGTTGGAAGTGAGGGGAGCAGAGGCTGGCTTGGGGCGCTTTGGTAGCGTGGGTGGGGTGGAGACGGGTTGGTCAGGGCCGAGCTCGAGGGTTACTTCCTGGCGTTGGGCCTCGCTGATGGAGATGGTGCGGGTGGACCGTAGGCGTCCAGGTGCTTCGACGACGAGGGTATGGGTACCGGGGTCCACGGGCAGGGGGATGCCGAGGCTGGCGGAGCCCAACTCGATCCCGTCGCGGAAGACGCGGACGCCATCGGTCGTTTCTTTGGGCATGTGGAGGGTGAGCCAAGGGAGGCGGCCTTCGAGAGAAGAGGAACGGCTTCGAGCGAAGTCGACACGTTCGTCGTGGAGCATGTCAGCGACTTGTCGGAAGCCTTCCCAGGCGGACGCGATCCGTCCCGTTTTTTCGTGACAGAGGGCGAGGTTGAGCAGGGTGCCTGGGGCGGGGTCGAGACGGTGGCTCTCGGCGAACTTTTCGCATGCGGAGGCGAAGGCTCCGCGGTCGAACTCGGCGCGGGCTGCTTGAAAGAGGGCGTCGGCGGCTGCTCGGTCGCGAGGTTGCCCTGCGGCCGAGGTGGCGAGCAGCGCGAGGGCGAGGGAGAGAGGCGCGATGACGAGCCGAGGGGATATGGGACGCCGCATCAGTGCCTCTTGTTCAGGAGCTCAGCGAGCTCGGTGGGGGGTTCACGACGAATCGACGGGCGCGTGGCGGTTCGCGCGGGCCGCGAGGGTTCGGGGGCCGTGGGGGCTGCGAGCTCCTGCAGAGCTTGCATGGGGACGGCCACGGTGCGGTCCTGGTCGGGGACGAGGTTGATCCGGGTGGGAGCGTAGCCGTCTGCGCGCACGAACACGGTGAGGGGCGCGGGTCCGCGTGCCACTTCGAAGCGTGCGATGCTCCCTTGGACGGTTTGGCTTCCCAAGGAGAACGTGGCGCTTGCGGCCGGTGCGGTGGACAGGTCGAGGACGGCCTTGTTGGGTGGATCGGGGCGGAGGGTCGGGGCGGCGGAGGCAGCCTCGTTGGTCCTCGGTACGTCCGCCGGCGAGTGCTGCAGACGGTCGATCCGGAGCGGGAAGAACGCCCAAGCCGCGGCGACGGACGCGGCGAGCACGAGTGCGATCGGCCACCGAGCGCGGCGGGTCAGGCGAATCGTGTGGGGGCCGGATCGGGACAGTGCCACGGAGGAGGCATCTTGAGCAGGCTCATCGGACCAAGCGGGAGCGCAGGGTTTTTTGCAGAAGCTTCGAACCTGTTCGATGGCGGAGTCCTTGCGCGATCGGTCCTCGGCGAAGATGGTACCCATCATGAGGGCCAGGCGAGCCTGAGGGGGTTCGAGCCCGGAGGAGGCGACGAAGGCGTCGAGGTCTTCTGCCAGCTGCAAGGCGGAGGCGTGTCGTGCGGTGGGGCGCAGCGCGAGAGCTTTGAGAAGGATGCGGGCCATCTCGTCCGGGAAGCCATCACGGATCGACCGTGGGTCGGGGATCTTGCCGCTCAAGATATTGCGGAGGGTCTGCACGTCGTCGTCGCCGCGGAACAGGCGCTGTCCGGTCGCTGCTTCGAAGAGGGCGGCAGCGAGGGAGAAGAGGTCGGCGCGGTGATCGCAGCTTCCGCCGAGGGCGCGCTCGGGCGCGATGTAGCTGAACGTCCCCTTCATCTGACCGACCTTTGTTTTGGCCGTGCGTCCCACGGCGTGGGCGATCCCGAAGTCGATCAACTTCACGGTGCCGTCGTACGCGATGAAGATGTTGCGGGGGCTGACGTCGCGATGGATGAGGAACAGGGACTGTCCGGAGGAGTCTGTGAGGGTGTGGGCGTAGTGCAGGGCGCGCGCGACGCGTGCGCCGATCCAGGCGACGAGGTCGACGGGCAACCGTGCACCCTGGCGCGTTCCGCGCACGAAGACCTCGTGCAGGGAGTGGCCGTGCAGGTATTCCATGGCCATGAAGAGGCGGTCGCCGTCTTGCCCGAGCTCGTAGGTTCGGATGACGTTGGGGTGATCGAGGCGGGCGGCGACGCGTGCCTCGTCGAGGAACATGTGGACGAACTCGTTCTCGACGGCGAGGTGCTCGTGGATGACTTTGAGGGCGACGACATCTCCTGGGGGATGGTCTTGTTCGGGTTGTTCGGGGCTGCGTACCCCTAGGTAGACGGCGGCGGCGCCGCCGATACCGAGGCGTGCCCCCACGAGGTACGGGCCGAGGCGTGAGCCCTCCATGCCTGATGGCTTTTCGTCGCGGTGGAGTGTCTTCATGGCGGAGCACCGAATGGTTGACACTCTTGAGCGTACGGGGAGGGCAGGGGTCGCGGTAGCAGGCGGATCCCTAGAAATGGAGGTCGGCTGTGCCGGGGAAACCCCCGCAAGGGGGACAGCAAGGAGGACATCGGACGCCGAGAGGTGGGTTTGGCCTGGGAGATCGGGCATGCTGGCTGCGTGGATCCGAGGATATTTCTGAAGCGGGAAGGGGGGCGCCGGTCGCTGCTTTCGATCGGGGGCCAGGGCGTTCGTTGTCCGAAGTGCGGGTGGTGTCCGGGCCCTCGGGACGTGTGGCAGTGCTCGTGCGGTTGCGTGTGGAATACGTTTCAGACGCGGGGCGTCTGTCCCGAGTGTGGCCATGCGTGGCAGGACACCCAGTGTCTTCGGTGCATGGGCTGGTCAAGGCACGAGGACTGGTACGTCGAGGATCCCGCGGGCAGGTGACGCGGGCGTAGTCACGGCGGTGGGTCTTCGGATACAGTGGAGTTGGTGAAGGCTTCGGATCAGACCCAGCCCATTCGTGTGGCGTTGGTCGATGACCATGCCGTATTGCGATCGGGGCTCCGCATGATGATCGACCTGCAGCCAGACATGGCGGTGGTTGCGGAGGCGGCGTCGGCGCAGGGGGCGCTGGAGGTGGTGGCGCAGCACGCCCCGGACGTGCTGGTGCTGGACCTGGCGATGCCCGGGGGGGGCAGCATCGAAGCGATCCGGCAGATCGTGCAGACTTCCGGCCAGACGCGGGTGCTGGTGCTGAGCATGCACGACGAGAGCTCGTTCCTTCGTGCGGTGATCGGAGCGGGGGGGGCGGGCTACGTGACGAAGCGAGCTGCAGACACGGAGTTACTCACGGCGATCCGGACGGTGCATGCGGGGCGATCGTACGTGGACGTGTCGTTGAGCGATCGTCCTCCGCCACTGGTCGAGGGGCGTGGACCGCCACCGGGGGTTCCGCGACCGACTGTGTTGAGCGATCGGGAGCGCGAGGTGTTGACGTTGGTGGCGCTGGGGTACACCAACAAGGAGATCGCTCAGCAGATCCACGTGAGCGTGAAGAGCGTGGAGAGCTACAGGGCGCGGGTGGCGGACAAGCTTGGGTTGCACAGCCGCGCTGAGCTGGTGCGCTATGCGCTCGAGACGGGCTTGATCGGGTGATGCATGAGTGAGTCGAAGGCGCGGGTCCGGTTCATCGAGCAAGCGATCGTGGCGCAGGAGGAAGAGCGAGCGCGCATTGCCAGGGAGTTGCACGACGGCATCGGGCAATCGCTGACATCTTTGCTCGTGGGGTTGCGATCGCTGGAGTCGGTGCTGGAGGACGATCCGGAGGCGAGGGAGCTTGCGGCCCAGCTTCGGGAGACGGCGGGGCATGCGATCGACGAGGTGCGATCGCTTGCGCAAGGATTGCGTCCTGCGGTTCTCGACGACCTGGGGCTCGCTGCGGCGATCGATCGGCTGGTGGAGGAGCTGGCGGTGCGGCATCAACTCGCGGTCGACGTGCAGGTGGCGGGTCTGGACGCGGAGCCTCGGCTGTCGCCGTCGGTGGAGATCACGATCTACCGGATCGTGCAGGAGGCTTTGCACAACGTGGCGAAGCATGCGAAGGCGACGAGGGCCTGTGTGATTCTCGATCGGCGTACGGATCTGGTTCGGCTGATCGTGGAGGACGACGGGCGAGGGATGGACGACGGGGAGGTGGGGGACGGGTTTGGGTTGCAGGGGATCCGCGAGCGTCTCGCGCTGATCAACGGGGAGCTGACGATCGAGTCGACGCTTGGGGAGGGGACGACGGTATTCGCGACGATTCCGTGTCCGGCGTTTGCGCCGCGAAGGTTCTTTCTTCGCCATGCGGGACAGGAGGTTCCGCTAGGTCGAGGCGAGTACGTGATCGGGCGGAGCAGCGAGTGCGATCTGCGGCTGGACCGTCGGCGAGTGTCGCGGCGACATGCGAAGATCCAGGTGGGGGAGCACGAGGCCTGGCTGGAGGATCTTGGGAGTATGAATGGGGTGTTCGTCAACGGGCGTCGTGTGGAGGGGTCGATTCGGTTGAACGATGGCGATGGGATCGTGATTGGCGACGAGGAGATCGAGATCGGGAGCGCGCTTCGGCAGGTTGGGGGGGAGGGAGGCCGGGCGTGGGGGATGGAGCGCACGCTTCCGGGGTCGGTACGTGAAGGGTCGAAGACGATGGCTCGGGACGTCACCGAGCGTGCGAACATGCTCGAGGTCGCGGGGTCGATGGCGCTTCGGTGGTTGCAGGAGGGGAGGATTGCGGATGCCGAGCGCGTGCTGTCGGGGCATTTGAGGCAGGTGTTGGCGGCGGCGAAGGCTGGGGAGGCGGTGAAGCCGTCGGTGGTGGAGACGTCGGTGGCTTATGCACTGCGGCTGGCCGGTGCGACGCGGAACGTGGGTTGGTCGCGGTATGCGTTGGAGTTGCTGGACCGCTGCCGGTACCCGGCGACGTCTTCGACCGTGGGGGCGATCGAGGCGTTGTCTCGCGAGGGGTTGGTGTTGCCGGGGGATCTTCTTGGTGCCTACGTGCGCACGCTGGAGGGCCTTGCGGTGGATCCTGGGGTGGTGGCGAGGATGCGGAAGCTGACGTGAGGGTTGGCGCTACTTGACGGTGATGGTGGGGCAGCCGAACTCGAAGGTCACGCTCTCGGCGCCCGTGGTCTCGAGTTCGTCACACGTCGCGCCCGTGATGACGATCGTGGGAGGAGTCGTGCTGTTGTCGTAGTGCCAGCCGTCGGGACCATCCTGGGGGAGGACTTCGCCATCGATGTAGACGTTGACCTTGTCGGGATCGGGCGGTGTCTCGGCGAGCTGGAATTCGCACGTTTTCACGAGGGCTCGCGTAATTTCGATCAACGTCTGGGTGAGGGCGTCGGGCTCGCTGACCTCGAAGTACTTGGGCGAGGTCGTGCTCGCGGGGACGCCTCCGGCCACAGCGAGAGAGTCGAGGACGTCGGCGTACAGGTCGCTGCCGGGGATGCCGACGACGAACGTGGGGATGCCTTCGGTCGCGAGCGCGCTGACTTGGGACGTGGTGGCCGTGTCGTCGAGGCAGGCTTCCGGTGCGCTATCACAGCAGCTCGCGGGATCGATCGGACAGGCCGAAGCCGTGGGGTCGAGGACGCTGCGGTCGATGTTGGTGGTGCACGAGGCTGCCGCGCAGGTGATGCCGGGGTTGCAGTTGGGGCCCCCGTCCAGGGCGAGCAGAACGTACTTCTCGCCGGTCAATGAGCTGCCGGGGCCGACGGTGAAGTATCGGTGTGCGAGTGCGAGGGCGTTGGCGGTGGGGGTGTTGCCGTCGGGATCATTCGCCGCCTTGTCGAGCTCGCTTGCGATGAGCGGGACGGTCACGGTTCCCTCGTCGATGCTGATGAGCACGTCGTCGCCTTCGGACATGCCGCAGCCGCTGACGGAGGCGACGGAGGCATCTGGGAAGAACAGGAGTCCGATGTTCATCTCGCCCTGAATGCCTTCGAGGGCGGTCTTGAGGGAGCCGACCATCGTGTCCCACTTGTTGTCGACGAAGCCTGTGGGGGTTTGCTTCATGCTTCCGGAGCGGTCGATCACGACGAGCAGGTTGGTTACGACAGGGTCGCCCACGACGGTTTGCCCGCCGCAGATCGGGTCCCCGGTGTCGCCATCCGGTTGGTTGACATCGACCAGGGGAAGGCCATCGCTGCTGCTGCCGTCATCGCTGCCGTCGGTCTTTCCATCGGGATCGGAGCCGGCATCGGAGCCCGCGGAGCCGGCGTCTCCGTCCGACTCGCTGTCACCGCAGGCGGGGGCGAGCACGAGGGCGGAAGCGGCGAGGGCGACGGCGCCGATCAGGTGGTGAAGAGGCGTGAGAAGTCTGGTTCGTGCCATGTCGTTCGATTCTCCCGCGAGTATGCCGCGTTTCGGTTCAACCCTGGATCAGGCATTTTCCGCCGATGCACGTGACACCTTGGTCGGTGAAGCAGCAATCGGCGTCGATGGTGCAGCTCTGTCCGTAGGCGGAGCACTCTGGTGAACCACCGCTGCCGCCGGTTCCGCTGTCGGCTGGGCCGCCGCCGGAGCCGCCGGTGCCCTGGGTCCCACAGATGCCGAAAATTTCCCCCGGGGGGATGATGCAGGTCGATCCGGGGCAGCAGTCGCCGTCGCTGGTGCACATGCCGCCTTCGGGGATGCACGTGGTGCCGCCGTCGTCGGGGATGAAGCACTTCAGGCGATTGTTGTCGTTCGGGTCGGGGACACAGGGCAGGTCATCGCAGCAGTCCGCTGCGCTGGAGCAGTAGCCGCCCGAGGGCACGCATTCTTTGAGGCCGTTGCAGCGCGGGATCAGCAGGGTGTCGAACTCGCACTCGCCCTTCTTGTGGTTGGGGTCGGAGGGGTTCGCGTTGGTGGGGCAGCAGTTGGAGGGCAGAGCCGTGGACTCACTGCACGCGCCGCCGATGAGCTGGCAAACCTCGCCCTGGGGCAGGCAGCCTTGCACCTTGCATCGTCCGTATTCGTCCGTGTCGGCCGCCTTCTCGCAGGTGACATCGGCGCTGGTCGAGCCGGGCAGGCCGGTTTGTCCATCGCCGCCACAGCAATCGAGCGAGGTCTTGCAGATCTCGCCCTGGGGCCGGCAGCCGGATGCCGCCTGGCAGATCATCACGCCCTTGGGGCCGGGGGCGCAGGCGCGAGCGCAGCACATCCCGCAATCGTCACAGACCATGCCCGCCGCGCCGTCGGCGCATCGGTTCGGCCCGACGCTGAGCATGGAGCAATAGCCGTAGGGGTCCGCGTCGGACGCCTTTTCGCAGACGCCGCCGCAGCACTGGTTGTCGTGGCTGCAGAGGTCGTAGAGCTGGACGCAGTGCGAGACGTAGAGCTCGCACGTGCCGTCGGTGCACAGCTTCGAGCAGCAGTCCGCGTCGTCCCCGCACGTGTTTCCCGCACTCATGCAGGAGGACACGGTCCCGTTGATGTCGTCACAGACGCCGCCATTGCACATTCCGCTGCAGCAGGCGTCGCCGCCGACCGTGCAGGCGTCGCCGTCGCTGATGCAGAGGTCCTGGCCGCAGAACCCGCCGGCGCAGTTGAGGGAGCAGCACTCCGTATTCGAGACGCACGGCCCTCCCGTTCCCGTGCAGACCATGGGATCCGCGGAACAGGTCGAAGTGCTCGGGTCACAGAACGCGGAGCAGCACTCCGCGCCGTCGGTGCAGGCCGCGCCCAGCGGGGAGCAGGTCATGGTCCCATCCGTAGTCGCGTCGGTGGGTTCCCCGTCGGGCCCTGCGTCTGGGATACCGCCCTGTCCGGCGACGCCCCCGGAACCTCCGGTGATTCCTGTGCCGCCTGTTCCGGCTTGCCCGGCATCCCCGGCGGTAGCGCCGGTTCCTCCGGTCGTGCCGCCGCCCGTCCCCCCGGTGCCGGAGCCGCCGGAGCCGCCGGATCCCCCGACGGAAGCGTCCGGGCCATCGGTGGACGAGGAATCGTCGGAACCGCAGCTCACCACGAGCAGGGCTGTTGCCAGCCATGCTGCCGCTCCGTAAGACGTGTGCTTCAGGTTCATCGGTCGATCCTCCTTGTGCGCGTTCGAGGGAAGGCGCCGTCAACGCCAACTATGTACTATTCCTGAGTCACGGCATCGACGCAACGGTCTGGGGGCATCTGGGGTGAGAAACACGGCAACGCACTGGAACAGTCGAGAGGAAATGTGTCCGAACGTCGGTCGCCTTTGACGTCGCGTTGCTGGCGTCGTCCGCTCGGTGATACAACTCACGCAACCCCGACCGAGGGGTCTGCTGGCGACAGGGACTGAGGGCCGAAACGCGAGAGGGAAAGGCATGCAGCACCGAAGATCGTTCTTGTTGTCCGTGGGCGCGCTGGCCGCGCTGGGTTCGTGCAAGCGCGACGGGGCGGGGCGGGCGAGCGGCAAGCCTCGGATTGCGGTGATTCCGAAGGGCACGACGCACGAGTTCTGGAAGACGGTGCATGCGGGGGTGAAGAAGGCGGCAGGGGAAGACGGGCTTGACGCGGTGTGGAAGGGGCCGCTGAAGGAGGACGATCTGAAGGCGCAGATCGAGCTGGTGCAGAGCTTTGTGGCGCAGAAGGTGGCGGGCATCGTGCTGGCGCCGCTGAGTGACAGGGCGCTGGTCAGCCCGGTGAAGGCTGCGAAGGGCGCGGGTATTCCCGTCGTCATCTTCGACTCTGCCTTGCAGGGGGAAGAGCACGATGCGTTTGTGGCGACGGACAACCTTGCGGCGGGCAAGCTCGCGGCGGAAGAAATGGTGAAGACGCTGGGGGGCAAGGGCAAGGTTGTGGTGTTGCGGTACCAGGAGGGGTCGGCGAGCACGATGGAGAGGGAGAAGGGCTTCCTCGACGCGATCCGGGGGCAAGGCGGTATCGAGGTCGTCAGTGACAACCAGTACGGCGGTGCGACCACCGAGAGTGCATTTTCCACGAGTGAGAGCTTGCTCACGGCGCGGCAGGCGGCCTCGGGCGGGGTGGACGGCATTTTCACGCCCAACGAGTCGACGACCTTCGGCATGCTGCTCGCCCTGCGCAAGGCGAACCTTGCGGGTAAGCTCAAGTTCATCGGCTTCGACGCCTCTGACAAGCTGGTGGAGGGGGTGAAGCAGGGACACTTGCATGCGATCGTGCTGCAGAACCCGATGAAGATCGGTTACCTCGCGGTCAAGACGGCGGGCAAACTGTTGCGCAAGGAGGCAGTGGAGCGGCGCATCGACACCGGGGCGCAGCTCGTGACTGTGGGGAATCTCGGGGACGATGCGGTGAAGCAGCTGCTGCGTCCGCCGGTGGAGTGACGGGTCCGGAACGGGGGGGACCGTCAATGCAGCGTGAAGGCAGCCCCAATGCAGGGGTACAAGGCCGTGTCTTTGGCCGTCGCCGCCCCGGCCTCTGAGCTGAAGCTCCCGTAGATCACCCGTCCGAACGGGCCAATGCTCCACTAGCCCTGTTCGTAGAAGTCCACGTTGCCGATGCCGTCAAGTCTACGTCGATGTCCGCATCCAGGATGGCAACAACCGTGGTCACGGGTGGCCACGGTAGTTGCCACTCCATGGTCCCCCGTGCCGTGGGTCCGTCTTGATTGCGGATGAAGTCGTTGCGATTCTGCCTGGTTGGTGTCGTGCAGCGGGGATCGGGCCCGGCTGGCACGGAACCTGCGTAGGGCAGTGCCGTGTGCCGAACCTCGACGATTCGCGATCCGCGCGACCCGCGAGCCCGGTCCCGCGCGCAGTCCTCGCTCGCCGCGGAAGCACTGAATCAGAGTTAGCAATCTGCCTCGCAACGATGCATTGCAATAGGGGTTATCTCCATGGGCCAGTTGAAGAGTAGCTTGATGGGCGTGGTTGTCACTGGGACGGTGATGAGCCTGGGTTGCGCAGCGGCGCCTCCCGAAGAATCGACCGACCAGGCGGTCGAGGCATACACTGACGCAATCGACGACGTCGCGGTCGACGACGACCTCACCGGGACTCGTGTGACGACGCCTTACGTCGGTCGATCGTTCGGGCTGAGCATCGGCGGTGTGTCCCTGGGTGTCATCCGGGGCTACGGGGGCGGCGTGATTTCGGCTGACGTGATTGCGGAGCCTGGAGGTTCGATCGATGTCTCGAAGAAGCACCTCAGCCCTCCCAAGTACGAGGAAATCACGCTGCTGCTGGACCTCAAGCTAGCGCCTGCAGTGATAACTTGGATCACGGAGAGCTGGAGCAGCGAGAACGCAACGCGTGACGGGGCCATCACCGAGTATGACTTCGCGTGGAGGGAGAAGAGAGTCATCCAGTTCGACGGAGCCGTGATCACCAAGGTCAAGTTCCCGACCTGCAGCGGAGAGAGCAAGACACCGGGGTTCCTGACGGTGACGATCGCGCCTCAGGTCATCCGAACGATTGCTGGCTCCGGTACTGTCGCGAACCCCAAGCCCCAAGCGCTGCCGACGCCGTGGATTTCGTCCAATTGCCGCATCGACGTCGCAGGTGTCGGTGGTAACAAGGTCAACAGGGTCGAGGCGTTTACCGTCGTGCACCCGATTCCGGGAGAAGACAACCCCGCGCCCAAGGTGGAATACTCGGACCTGGCCGTGTCGATGCCAGACGCTCAGTCGGCTCCGTGGAGCGCATGGCACAAGCAGTTCGTGATCCAGGGCATGAACAACGACGGCCAGGAGAAGACAGGGACCTTGTCCTTCCTCTCCGCGGACCGGATGACCTCGCTGCTCCGCGTCACGTTTCACAACGTTGGAATCTATTGGTTCGAGGATCAACAACCCCCCGCGCGCGAAGCGGAGCAGATCCTGACGTCGAGCGCCCAGATGTACACCGAGCGGGTAGAACTCCAGCCTGGTGGCTCCCCCTGAACAAGCAGGATCGGTGCTGTTCTCCCTGCCGAAAGGGCGAAGTCAGGACCCGCCCGCGATCGAAATCGTGAAGGCGAAGCTCCGGACGTCAATCCCGTACCCGACGTCGGCCTTGATGGCAGGGATGGCGACGCCCGGGAGGATGACGCGAAAGCCGGTGCCTACGCTGGTGTGGAAGTCGGCGAGCTTTGGGCGGGCCGGGTTGGGCAGATCGACGGCCGTGCCGCCGGGATGGCGCTCGAGCAGCGCGGCGGCGTCGACGAACGCGGCTGCGGCGACGTGGAAGCGTTTCTCGACGAACGGGATGGGGAGGTTGCGCAGCACCACGACCTGGTCCTCCAGCTGCGTTCTTACGAGGGTGTCACCGTGGAACTCGTCTACCAAGTAGCCACGGAGGTCTGCGCCGCCGATCCGGAGCGTTTCGGTGATCGGTACGCCGCGGGCCGAGGTCGGAAAGTTGAAGACCGTCTGCAGGATCAGCGAAGGGTAGTTCCAAGCGAGCTTCCCAAACAGCTCGGTTCGGACCTCGAACTTGGAGTAGTCGAATTGGGAGCCCCAGTACCGGTCCGACAGCTCGTTCTTGAGGAGCAAACGTGTGCCGCGCCGCATACCCCCGGGCGAGGTCGTGTTGTCATAGGAGACCTGGAACACCAGCAGGAAGACGCGGCCGCTCCGGGGGTTGAAAGCCGGCTGCGCCGCGTCCGCCTCGAGCACTTCCGGACCGCCGACGCGCTGCGTGCGCGCTGACACGCCGAGGAGCGCGCGCAGGTGAGGTGACAAAACCCAACCGAACTCTCCCGCTCCGCCGGCTATGAACGTGGGGACCTGCAGCACCAGCTTGTGGTCGACGAAGAAGCGGACCTGCTCGGAGCGAACGATCCCGGCTACGCCCCAGGTGAGCGGCGCGCCGACCACGACGGGAACGCGAAAGCCAACGAAACCGTAGCTGCGGGACACGCCGTATTGCGCAGCGGTGATGAGGGTCACGTCGTGCCCGAGGAGATTCTGGTCGCCGTAGGCCACGCCAGCCGCGTAGTCACCGCTGCCGAAGCTACCGGTCGGAACGACGAACCACGACTGCTTGTCGGTCACTTCGACGTGCACATCGATGCCGTAGACGTTTGGGTCGACGTACATGTGGTGCGCCGCCTTGTCGGTGGGCAGGTCGACGTACACCCGCGCGGAGGTGAACAGGTCGCTCTCGACGAGGCGTTTTTCTGCGCCGGCGAGGGAAGCGAAGTCGACGACGTCGCCTGTTTGAAGGGTCATCCGTGCGGTCAGCGCACGCACGGTCGTTTTGGTCTTGCCGTGCACGACAATGCGTTTGACCACGAGGCGCGCCTCCGCGAGCTCTTGCAGCGAGACGCTGGCCAGCACCGCCGCGACCAGGGAGACCAAGAAGCGGAGCCAGAGGGTGCGCGTTGCGACCGCGTTACGCCATATTCTTTCGAGCATGGTTCCGAGTCCTGCTGGAGAAATTCAGACCGTTGTCGGGCGTCCCCTTCACGGCGCCTTGGCCGTCGCGGCAGCCTTCGTCTCGAGCGCCTTGTGCACCCTGCGCGCCACGTCTTCGGAGGCTGCCTCGAGCGCTGCAGCCATTGCCGCGATCACGTCCTCGATCATGGGCTCGTCACCCGCTACGCGGCGGTCGAAGGTGAGCGTGTCCTCGAAGAGCACACCGGCGTCTTCGTAGAGAATCACCCTGATCTGGACTCTCGCGGAGCGCCCCGTGCTCAGCCGCTGGTCGTCGAAGGCGAGCACTTCGACCTCGAGCGTGGGTGCGTCGCCGCTGAAAACGCGATGCAGCCGATGGGTCTCGAAGAGCGAACGAGCCAGGTCGCGCCGGACATAGGTCTCCGGGCGCTCGGTCCATCGGAGCTCCTCGTAATAGCCAAGCTCGTATTCATCGTCGCGATAGGCGATGCGCTCCCTCAAATTCGAGCCGGACAACACCCGTCCGAGCTTCACGCGGAGCGCCTCCTCGGGGGGCTTTGCTTGTGAGACTTCGCTGGCGGGCTCAGCCTTCACCCGCTCCGGGCTGAAGTAGCGAATGTCGACCAGGTCGGCCTTCGATGTCAGCGCGCAGCCACTGAACGCGAGCACCGCTGCCGCGCGGAGCATGACCGCCATGGTGTGGTTGTTCCAGCGGCTCATCGTTCGCCCTTCCGTTTGGTTCTACCCTTCAGCAACATGTCGGGATCGCTCTCGAGCGCCTCCACGAGGGAGCGAACCGCCTCGGCCGCCTCGCTCACGTCGCGAAGGGCCGTTCCGAGGTCACGCTGGGTGTGCCGCCCCGCCTGGCCGATGTCGCCGAACGCGTCGGTCGCGCGCTGGGTGCTCGCGACCAATCCGGCCTGGCCGTCGAGCCGGTCGAGGACGCTGTTCATCTTGTTCACGGCCACGTTGACGTCCGCCATGGCCTTTGCGGCTTTGCCTCCGAGGTCCTGCCTGTCGATGCGAGCGATGGCTCTCTGCAGCGTGGCCATTACGGCGTCGGCGTTGGCGAGCGTCGCGACGGTTTTGCCGGAGACGTCCTGCTGTTCGAGCTTGGCGGCGAGGCGGTCGACGCGAGCCATGATCAGGACGACCGATTCGACCATCTGGGGGAGGCTGTCCATCGCCCTGGTGATGGTGTCCTCGAGGTTCTTCATCATGCTCGGAGCGGCTGGGATGTAATGATCAACAGGGGCTTCGAACGGGAGCGTGGGAGACGGATTGCTCGTTATGTCGAAGAAGTCGATGGCGATGAACTTCACTCCTGTGATGCCCTGGGAGCCGAGCTGGGCTCTGAGGTCGGGGGGGACCGAGAAACGGCGCTTGCCGGCCTCGTTGAGCCCCATGCGTTTGACTTCCTCGGTGTCGAGCTCGCTGACGACGTCCACCATGCGGTGGTCGGGTGCTATTTCGATCGCGGCTACGTAGCCGATCGTCACGCCGCGGAACTTCACGGGGGAGCCGATGGAAAGTCCCTGCACCGACTCGTTGAAGTAGGTGTGATACAGGACGGTGTCCTTGCGAAAACTTGCGGCACCAAAGAGGGCGCCGGCGAGGATCGCGGCAGCGACACCGACGATGACGAAGAGACCGAGCTTGTAGTGGTTGGTTGGGGCTGCCATGGGCTCAGCTCTCCTTGCTCTTTCGGTTGAAAAAGTCGCTGACGCGGGGGTCGTCACTGTCGCGCAGCTCACGTGGGTCGCCGATGGCGATGCTGGTTTTCGCGTCCTTGTCGAGCATCACCACCCGGTTCGCGATGCGGGCGATGCTCGCGAGCTCGTGGGTCACCAGGACGACGGTGAGGCCGAGGGACTTCGACAGCGTCGAGATCAGCTCGTCGAGGTCGGCTGCCATGATGGGGTCGAGGCCGGCGGAGGGCTCATCGAGGAACACCAACTCGGGCTCGAGGGCCAGGGCACGCGCGATTGCGGCGCGTTTCTTCATGCCCCCCGACAGCTCCGCGGGGAACTTGTCCGCGGCGCCGTGGAGACCCACGAGTCTGAGCTTCGCACTCGCTATGGCGGCGATCGCGTCGTCGGGCAGATCGGTCCACTCTTCGAGCGGAAGAGAGACGTTCTCTCCGACGGTGAGGGACCCGAAGAGCGCGCCGGCTTGGAACATGACGCCGAACGGCGGGAGCCCCGCTTCGAGGTCAGGGAAGCCGGAGCCTGCGATATCGATCTCCCCTGCCATCGGCCGCTCGAGCCCGATGAGGAACCGCATCAGGGTCGACTTGCCCGCCCCGCTCCCGCCGAGGATGGCGAACACCTCGCCCCGTCTTATGTCAAAGGTGAGGTCCCGTTGCAGAATCACGTCGCCCCAACCGATGGTCAGTGCCCTGACGTCGACAATGGGCCTGTCGGCCTTTGCGCGGTCTCGCCGGGGCATCCTGCGCTCGACGCGAACCAGAGGCGCTCCGGCCTTGTTCGGGCTCCCTTTCGGGTCGTGCTGCTTGCGGCGATCGATGAACATTAGATGTCAAATGCTCGGAAGATGACGGTGAACACGGCGTCGATGATGACGACCGCGAACAGCGATGTAACGACGGTCGAGGTGGTGCGCTTGCCGACGCCTTCGGCGCCGCCGGAGGCAGCGAACCCTTGCTGGCATGCGATGAGCGCGATGGCTGCGGCGAAGACGACGCTCTTCATGAGGCCGGTTACGACGTCCCATGCTTTGACCGCGGTGAGCGTCTGGGTGAAGTAGCCCTGCGCGGTGAGGTCGAGGTCGAGGATGCCGACGAACAGGCCTCCGGTGACTCCGATGAAGTCTGCGATGATCGTCAATAGCGGAACAACGAGGACCAGCGCGAACACGCGGGGCACGACGAGCCAGCCGAACGGTGTGAGCCCCAGCGTTCGGAGCGCGTCGATTTCCTCATTGACCTTCATCGACCCGAGCTCGGCGGCGAACGCGGCACCGGACCGGCCGCACACGATGATCGCGGTCATGAGCGGAGCGAGCTCACGCGTGAGGGAGATGCCCACGAGATCGGCGACGTAGATGTTCGCGCCGAACATCTTGAGCTGTCGGGCCGACTGGAAGGCCATGACGAAGCCGACCAAGAAGTTGATCAGCACCACGATCGGAACGGCATTGGCGCCCGCCTTCTCGCACAGCGGTGCGAGGTCTTTCCAGTTACCCGCCCGCGGGCGACGTACCAAGGCGAATGCCGCCAGGACCATGCTGCCCAGAAAGTCGAGGATGTCCTTCAGCTCGTCTTTGACCTCGACCGTCGAGCGACCGATCTGGGCGACGAAACCCTCCGGTTTGCGTTTTCGACGCTTGGTGACACCCGCGTGACCGGCGTACAGGTCGACGATGGTCTCGACCCGCTCGTTCGCGCCGACCAGTTCTGCTGTCACGCCCCGAGCGGAAAGCTCGTACCGAAGCTCCACGATGAGCGCCATCACGCCGCCGTCGGCGGCGCTCACCTCCGACAGGTCGAACACGATAGCGCCTGAGGCGTCGGCGGTCTGCTTGCGGAGGTCACGCCAGATGGCCGCGGCGTCGCTCATTCGCAGGTCCCCGGCGAGCTTGATTGTGTTGCCATCGAGTTGAAGCCCGTAGGCCCCGACCGCTGGAAGCGCGCGCTCTTCGATGGGGATTGCGTTTGAACTCACGCTCATAAGCACATGTCGTGCCGTGCCGAGATCTGCGTTGGCCGGTCATTCGATCATTCGCGAGGACATGGGGCGAGCGTGCACCCGGCCAGAATGATGGACCGGGCACTCCATCTTGACTGAGGCTGGGGTAGGGGGTCGCTGGCTGGGCCTGCCTCCGATTCCTCAATTCCGGAAGGTCAGCCGAACCACGACGTAGGCGATGAAGGCGAAGCCCCATACGTAGGCGCGGACGTGCAAGCCGGCGCGATGGGCGAGAAACGGCGCCGTGGGCGGGGCCACGAGCGCAACGAGGGCGGGCCACCGTGGGCGGCGCGTGACGAGCCCCGCCACGATGACGACGTGTGCCGTCAGGAATAGCCCCGTCAGCAAGGCGAGGGCGCCCACCACACCCAGATCGGCGGTCATGTCGACCCCGTTCGCCGCGGCGTGGTGGGGCAATAGGCCCCAGCGAGGCGAAACGTGGCGTTCATGGCGCGTTCGCGGTCGGCCACACCGCTCGCTGGCCGAAGGAGGCGGGGGGCAGCGCCGTGCAGGTTGTATCGCGCCCGTCCCGACGCCGCCGGTCCCGAAGCTCAGAAGGGGCCAGGGATTCGCCATCTGCGAGGTGGATGACCGACGCCGCATGCCGCACCCGCGTCCCTTCTCGCAGCGTCTCCCAACGCGCAAGCCTCGCCCCCTCGGGCGGTACCACCCATACGCCTCGCCGCCACCCCCAGCGTGTCCCCTGCCAGTGCCATTCTCCGTCGATCCACACGGATTCCGGGCGAGGGCGCGGCGGCACCACATCCGCGCGCATGGCCGGCGGAGGAAACGGGACCTCGACGAACTCGTCGGCCGTGTGGGGCGACGCCGGAAGCGACGGCAGCGACGAACCGCAGCCGCAGAGCATTATCGAGACGATAGATACGTGGCGGAGCATGGGCCGAGTCCCTACGTAAGCATTGGGCGTGCCGTCGTCCGCGGGCACGAATATTGCCCAGCTCTCCCCTTAGAACCGGAAGATGACGAATGAGCAGACCCCTCTCCACCCCCGCGCGTCGCGTCTCGTGAGGCGCGGGGTGGCGATCTGTGCGCTGGCCTCGACCGCGTTGGCTGGGGGGTGCGCTACGGTGCCGGCCGGCCACTCCGTGGTCGACTCCGTGGACGTACGAGGGGCAGAGGAGGAGGACGCGAGCGAGGTGGAGGAGCGCCTCGCTACCGCGCCGAGTCCGAAGTTCCTCGGCCTGTTCAGGGGCGTGGTGTACGACTACGCGGTCTTCAATCGACGCACCCTCGACATCGATCTCGCGCGCGTGGAGCGATATTACCGCGCGCGCGGGTATTACGACGCGCGGGTGCGCGCCGGTCGCGTGGTCACCACCGCAGAGGGTCACGTTGCGGTCACGATCGAGGTCGAGGAGGGCTTGCCCGTGCGCGTGCGCAAAGTGAAAGTCGAGGGCGTGGCCGATCTCCCCGAGGCCGTGCGTGCGCGGACCCTGGACAAGATAACGAGCACGCTTCCCTCGGGCGCCCTGTTCGACGAGGAGGTCTACCAGGCGGCCGAGCAGGGAGCCGCGCGGACGTTGACCAACGCGGCCTACGCGTTCGCCAAGGTCACGCGTGCTGCCACGGTCGACGTCGCGGCGCGCGCTGCGGACATCACGTACGTCGTGGACGCTGGACCTGCCGCGGTATTCGGCGAGATCACGTTCGAGGGTCTTGATCGCATTCCCGAGGCCCCGGTGCGTCGTGCGTTCGACACCGAGCCGGGATCGCCGTACTCGACGAGCGAGCTTGACGCAGCCCGCGTGTCGGTGCTCGACCTCGGGGTGTTCGCGAACGTGGAGGTGCGGCCCGACCTGACGCCCACGAACAAGCAAAGAGCGACGGTCCCGATCGTGGTTCGTGTGGAGCCGACGAAGCTGCACTCGGTTCGCCTCGGTGGGGGAGTGGAGGCCGACCTCATTCGTACGGACGTGCACGCGAGCATTGGCTGGGAGCACAAGAACTTCCTGGGTGGTCTTCGGAAGCTATCGATCGAGTTTCGTCCGGGCCTGGTGTTCTTCCCCACGCGTCTGCCATCGCTGCAGTCACCGGAGCACTTGCTGCCGGAGGAGAAGTCGCGGATCGAGCTCTCTCAGCCTGGGTTCCTCGAGGCCCGTACGCGTGGCCTGGTTCGCGGGGAGTACAACATCTACCCAGTGTTGCTCTCGCCCCAGGTGGACCCGGCGGCGAGCGTGCTAGGGTACCGCGAGTTTCGGAGCACCGTGGGAATGGACCGCTCCCTGTGGAAGGTCTTCGGGCAGCTCACGTACAACTACCAGCGCAACGCCCCGTTCACCTACGTGGGAGTGCTCGACTCGTCGCTTGCGGGCGTGAGCCTCGGGTATGTCGGTTTGCTCACGCAGCTCGACCTGCGGAATGACAAGATGTCGCCGCACAAGGGATTCTTCCTCGCGAATGAGCTGCAAGTCGCCGGAGGACTCGGCGATGCGCGAGACCTCCGCATCCAGCCCGAGCTGCGAATTTACGTGCCATTGACCAAGCGCTCCACGATTGCGCTCCGCAGCTCCGTTGGGTTTCTGTTTCCTTTCAACTATGGCTCGATGCTGGCCGATGGCGCCAGTGGCAGGGGGATGCGCTTCATCATCGACCGGGCTGCTTGGGTGAAGGACGTGCAGCTCGTCTACTTCCGTGCGTTCTATTCGGGCGGACCCAACTCCAACCGTGGCTACCCGCTCCGCGGTGTGGGACCCCACGGCGCGATTCCGTTCTTCAATCCCACACTCGCCGCCGTCGATCTCGCGGATGGTTGCGAGCGCAGCAACCCAGACTACAGCGCGGCGCGGTGCGCGCAGCCCCTCGGCGGCATGTCGTTGTGGGAGCAATCCGTCGAGCTTCGTTTCCCCGTGACCGGCCCCCTTGCCAGCGCGCTGTTCTGCGACACCAGCGACGTCTCCCCCGAAAAGCTCAATTTGCGCTTCCACTACCTGCACCTGTCGTGTGGCTCGGGCTTGCGCTACGCGACGCCGGTGGGACCCATTCGCCTCGACGTCGGGTACCGGGTTCCCGGGATGCAGATCCTCGGTGAGACCCATCCCGAGGTAGACGGCGATCCCGGCACGGTGTTCGGGGCGCCCATCGCGCTGTCCCTCGGGATCGGGGAGGCGTTTTGACGGCCCGTGCACCATCGCGGCGCTCGCGCGTCCGTGCGGTCGCGCGCACCTCGCTGGCCGTGCTCGCGACCGTGCTGGTCTTTGTGGTCGCGACGGCGGCTGGTCTCGCATTGCACCTCAATCACCCGGCTGCGCGCCGGCTGGTGGGCAGCACGTTGAACAGCGCGCTGGCCCCGGTCTTGAACGGTTCGATCACCCTCGACAAGGTCGATCGAATCGCGCTTCTTTCGGGTCGCGTGGCCGGGATGGACGTCACCATTCGCGATGCCGAAGGGCAAACCGTGATCGTGGCGCGATGGGTGTCTGCGCAGATCGCGTTGCTTCCGCTCGTGCGATCGCTCATCGACGACGGACCGCTGCTCGTGCGGCTCGATCACGCGCGTATCGATGGCGTAGACCTCACGCTTCGGGACGACGCCAGCGGTGTCAGCTCCCTTGCGAAGACCTTCTTGCCGAGAGAGTCTCCGCAATCCCAGGCGTCGTCGAACGAGCAAGGGACGCCTGGAACGGGATTCGTGGTTACCATCGACGATGTCTCGATCGGGCACGTGTGGGCGCACGGCAGCTTGGGCAGCCAGCGCATGGACATCGAGCTCGATGGGTTGTCGGGCCGCCTTCGCGTGGACCCTGACGTGCTCGCGGGGACTCTCCTGCCGGTGGCGTTTCATGCTCGCGCGCTCCCGATCGCGGCGGGTGCTGCCGTGGGCTCCGTGGAAGGAGTCATCACCTTTCCGTTCGCCGACGACCAACGAACAGAAGCGCGTGTCAGCGCGCGAGTGCGAGCGGGCGACCTGTCCGCAACAGTGCGGGCCACCCTCTACGGTGAGGCGATGGTGGCGCGCGTTGAGATGCCGACTTCTCCGGCAAGCGCGCTGTCCGCCGTCGTCGAAGGTCTCCCGCTGATCGCTCCCGTGCGGGCGAACATCGAGGTGTCGGGCACGTTGTCGGCCGTAGCCGTGAAGGGCCGCGTGGACGTGGGAGAGGGTCACGTCGAGCTTGCCGCCAGCGCAAAGCGGGGCGATGACTTCATGTCCTGGCTCACGGCGAGGGTCGTGCACCTCTCGCTTTCGCAGAGCTTCGCGGGACTGCCACCTGGGATCATCGATGCCGAAGTCGAGGCCACGGCTTTCGTAGCGCAGGGTGCCCTTCGCGTGGACTACCACGTGATCACAGCCGCCACGACGATCGGCGGTCAGAAGGTGCCATCGGTGGCCACCCGGGGGGGCTTCGACGGGGAGCGGCTCACGGGAAAGGCCACGATCCAAGAGCCGGGAGCGCTCACGACGGCATCGTACGTTCTCGCCCCCGAGCAGAAGGACCCGTCGACGCTCGGGCTCGAGGTCGACGTCCGGAGCGAGATTCCCAACCTTTCGCTTGCCCCACGGCTTGGCATATCCGTGGGCGGCGCGGCGAGCACGCGGGTACGGGGGCACCTCACGCTCGACGAGAATCTCGCGTTCGAGGCGGTCGCCACAGGGAGGGCCGCGAGACTCGCGACCGGCTCCATCGGGATCGAGAGCGTGCTCGTGAACGTCCGTGCGCGGGGCACGGTGCGAGCTCCGGTGGTGCATGCCACCGCGTTTGCCACGCACCTTCGCGCGGGGGGGCTCGAGGTGACGAGCGCCACGGTGCGTGTGGACGGCGAGGTGCTGGCCCCGCGGGTTCGCGTGGCCGCCCAGACCCACGACGGCGACACGCTGGTTGCGTCGGCGAGCGTGGTTTTCGGACGGAGCACGACGGTGCGCGACGTGGATGCCCGCCTGGTTCGCAAGGGTGAGGCGGTACGAGCTCGCGTGAGCTCGGTCCGTGTGAGCGAGACGGGCACGGCTCTCCAAGGCGTGAGCGTACAAGGCGCTGGGGGATCGCTTCTTGCCAGCCTGAGTGACGAGCGCGGTGCGCTGCGGGTTAGCGTCATGTCGACTGCATTCGACCTTAGCCGCATTCGGGTGCTCGTCGGACCGAGCATGCCAGCGGTCACGGGCATGGCGACGGTCCACGTCGACCTAGTGGCGGTGCCGGACTCCGCCAAGGGGTTTGCTCGGATCGCGGCGAGAGATGTGGGGGTAGGGGCGGACGTGCACGGCGCGCGGGTAAACGGCGAGGTGGTCTTTGACGGACAAGCTGTGACGATCCGTGCCGCCGGGAGCGTGCCCGACGTCGGCGCCGTGCTCATCGCGTCCGATGGCGTGCGACTGGGGGGGGGCATGCTCAGGATATCGTCGTATCGGACCGCGACGGGGGTGCTGAACGCGATGGTGGTTGCCGACCTTGCGCGGCTGGCGGCGCTCCTGCCGAAGCGGACGGTGCCCCTCGATCACATCGCTGGAAAGGCGCTCGTCACCTTGCAGGCGCGTCGTCTTGGCGAGTCGGAGCCCGACGTGAGCGTGGGTATCACGACGGCGGGACTCGAGCTTGTGACGAAGACGGTGGACGGCGTTGTTGGCAAGAGCCTGCGGGGGGTCGATCTGGCGCTCACCGGGCATCACGACGCTCAGACGGGGTGGGTCACGCTCGACGCGTTTGCCAGGGATGCGCGTGGGCTGCTTGCGGAGTTGCACGTTGGCGCGAAGCCATCGGGCGGTGTCCTCTTTGTCGCTCCGGACCGGTTGCGAGAAGAAGCGCTCCGCACACCCTTTCAGCTCGAGGCCAGCGTTCCGCGCCACAATCTGCAGGACTTGCCCGACGCGGTGCGGGTGGCGAGGCTCCGGGGCATCGCGGCCCTCGACCTCTACGCCTCTGGCACGGCGCTCGATCCCAGCGCGACGGTCACGCTCCGCGGCAGCGACGTGACCGTGGACGAGCAGGGCCCGCGGAACAAGCCCGTCGATGTGCGTCTGGAAGCCGCGTTCGAGGACGGGCGGGGCTCCTCGACCGCTGAGTTCTCCTCGGAGGGACGAACGTTCCTGGTCGCACGTGGGGAAGGCACCTTGCAGGTTGCCGACCTTTTCGACGTGCGTGCGGAGGGGCCTCGGTGGACTGCGGGCGGCGATCTGGTGTTTTCGGGTCTGCCGCTGCGGGCGCTTCACCTGCTCGCGGGGCAACGGGTCAACGGTTGCGTGTCGGGCACGGTGTCGTTGCGTGGGCTTCACGAGGACGCAACGGTTGACGCGGACATGCACTTTGACGACCTCCGGGTCGGCCGGGAGTTGATCCGCTCGGCGAAGGTGAAAGCCCACGCTGGCAAGGGCAGCGCCACCGTCGACGCGCGCGTCGAGCAGGAAGACGGCCTGCTGACGGCCAAGGGCAGCGTGGGCATCGTGTGGGGCGCGGCGCTGATACCGTCGGTGGACCGAACGCGCGAGGTAACAGGAAGAGTACGTGCCGATGCCTTCCGGCTCGCGCCGTTGCGCCCCTTCTTGCGCGAGATGCTCGGCAGGATCGATGGCATTCTCGACGCCGATCTTCGCTACCGTGGGACACCGTCGGATCCGGCGCGCGCCAGCTTCGAGGGCGAAGCGTCGGTGCGTGACGGGGTCGTCGACGTTGCGCTGCTCGGCCAGGAGCTCCGGGAGATCCAAGGCAAGCTCACGATTTCGCGCAACGGGGAGCTCCGGCTTCGCGACGCCTCCGCCGAGGGCATCGTCGGGAGGGTGGTCATCGACGCCACGGCGCACCTCGATTGGCTCGCCTTGCGCGATGCGAAGGCCACGGTGCGCATCGCGCGCAGAGAAGCGATGTCCATCACCTACGAGGGCGCGGAGTTCGGCAGCGCGTGGGGCGACGTCGACATCACGGTGGCGAACGAACCGAACGGCGTGACGGCCATCGACATCGCGCTACCTCGTTTCCATCTGGAGCTCCCCAACGAGACGGCTCGGTCCAGCCAGAAGCTCGACGACGAGCCGACCGTCCGCATGGGAACCCACACCGAAGAGGGCTTCGTGACTCTGCTGCGCGAGCCGCCCCCGAAGGCGAGCACGAAGGCGAGCACGAAGCCGACCACGAAGCCGACTGCCGAGGGGACGGGCAAGTCCTCGGCCCCCGCGGGCGGTGTGCTCGTGCGCATTGCCCTTGGCCGGGAGGTGAGGGTCTATCGGACCAACGCGATCGACGCGTGGCTGAGTGGCAAGGTGCATGCGCTCCTACGTGGCAGTCGATTGGAGGTGTCCGGGGCGGTACAGGTCGATCGCGGCTTCGTGGAAATCCAGGGCAGGCGTTTCGGCATCGAGCACGCGATGGCGAGCTTCGACCCCACACGTCCGCCTGAGGATCCCACCGTCACGGCGACTGCGGTGTACGACGCGCCCGACGCGACGCGAATCTTTGCGGACTACACAGGAACGGCGGAGACAGGCAAGCTCCGTCTGTACTCGGATCCCGCGCTCGAGCAGACCGAGATTCTCTCGCTCATCGCGTTCGGCACGCGGGAAGGGGGGGAAAGCTCAGGAGGAAACACCGGCGCGGGAGCGGTCGGCACCGCGGCCAGCGCGGGTGGGGGCATTGCGGCGCAGGGGCTCAACAAGGTCCTTTCCAACATCACGCCGGTCGACATCACGACGCGCGTGGATACGAGCGACGCCCAGGACCCGAGGCCCGAGGTGGCGGTGGCGATCACGGACAAGGTGAGCGCCTCGGTGGGATATCGGGTCAGCTTGCCCATGCCGGGCCAGAACCCCGACCGGTCCATGCTTCGTGTCGAGTACCGGTTCCGGCCTCGCTGGCTCCTCGAGACCACGGTGGGCGACAAGGGGACGTCGATCGTCGACCTGGTGTGGAAGCTACGGTATTGACGCGTGGGGGCGCCTGCCGTCCTTGGGCTCACTCCACCGTGAAGGTCTCCCAGACCTCGCTTGTGTGATCCGTGGCACTCCCGCTCACGCCCACGACGTTCACGTCGAGCCGGCCGCCTTTCACGAGCACTTGCGTTACGTGGTAGTCGCAGCGGCGCCCCTGGGCGAAGTCATAGCTCGACTCTTGCTTTTCTGGCGCGCACCCGTTGAGTGGTCCTCCCCCGCCTCCCGTCACGATGTAGTGAATCCCCTGCCCGTCGTGAGGGAACGCCGTGGGCGGAGGCGTCTGCCGGGTCGCGTGCCCGTCGTCGGGGACGTAGAACCGGTCGTAGAGGTGCGCGTGCCCCGAGAACACCATGGTCACGTCGTATTGGCGGAAGAGCGCCTCGTAGTACCCTCGCACCGGGCCATAGCACTCCCCGTCGTCGGTCTCCGCCATCGTGGAGGAGTACATCGGGTGGTGCATGAAGACGAAGACGTGCTCGACCTCGGGATCTTGCCTGGCCGCTTGCAGGTGTTTCTCCACCCAGCTCCTCGGGGTGTTGGACCACCAGCGGGTGCCCTGCTCGAATGCGAGGAAGTAGGCGTTGGCGTACTTGAATGCGTAGAAGGTCTTGAAGGAGAACCCGCTGGGGACGTCGTCGGTGCTCCCGGGGTTGCCGGGGTCCTGGGAGTAGTCCGTCGGGTCGTCCTCGTAGGCCAGAGTGAAGTCGTCGGCGTAGGAGGGACCGTAGGCGGCCGGGTTCGTGACCTGCAGCTGTCTCTCGAGGAAGGTTTTGAAGTCGAGGATCGCGCCGCTGCCCATGTCGTGGTTGCCCGAGGCAGGGAACAGGGGGACGTTGGATAGCAATCCCTCGTAGCAGGATTCGTACTTGGCGTAGGCGCCGTCTTCGTAGCCGTGGTCCATCAAGTCGCCTGCCTCGAGCAGGAAGGTGGGGGCGAGCTCCAGGATGACCTCGGGGACGGCGAGCCGCTCGGTCACGCCGGAAGTGCAGCTCGAGGTGGCGAACTGGGTGTCGGCGAAGACCACGAAGGAGTACTCGGGGGGAGGGGGCTCGATGGATTGGTCCTGCGCGACGTCGGGGGCGGGACCGTCGTCGGGTGCGTCGGCCTCGGGGCCGGCGTCGGTATTCTGGAAGACGTCGACCGCGGCGTCGGCGGGGGCTTGTGCATCGGGCTTCTCGGCCCACCAGTCGGGGGACTCGGGGGCTTGGCCGCAGGCGACAGGTGCGGTACCGAGGAGGAACAGGAGGGAGTGGGGTGGGCGCACGGGGGTAGGGTAGCACGGACATCAAGGCCGTGTGGCACTGCGCTGCCGCGGGTCGTGTGCTACATGCTGTCGGTACGCGAGGATCTGACGGCCCAGCAGCTCAGGAAAGTGTTCACCGAGACGCTCGGCAACCGGGCAGGAGAAGTGGTCATGACGGAAGCGGAACGGCTGATGGCCGAAGGCGAGAAGAGGGGACTGAAGCAGGGGCTTGCCCCGCTCGTGCGGCTGTACGAGCGTCGTCTCGGCCGGGCCCTTGCGGAAGGTGAGAGGACGGCTTTGAGCAAGCGCTTGGGGACGCTCGGGCCGGAGCGTCTTGGGGACGTGGTGCTGGATCTCGCCCCGCAAGAGCTTGCGAGTTGGTTGGCGGATCCGAACGCGAGGTAGTGTATCAGCTTTCGACGGCAGACCGTTGGCCGCGGAATCCCGACGGGTGCCGGGCTGACAGGGGTGCGGCGCTGACGACCCGCGCGGGAGGTCGGAAATGGGTGAGGCCTCGCCGCTCCCCGTCATCCCGGCGGAGCCGGGGTTTCCCGATGCCATTTCTGCCGTGGGCTTTCCCCGTCACAGCGACGCAACTCGAGCAGCCCGCGGCAGAAGCCTGGTGCTGGATCTCGCCCCGCAAGAGCTTGCGAGTTGGTTGGCGGATCCGAACGCGAGGTAGGGCGGCTGCGGGGACGATGAAGCGATTCCTCTGGCAACCCCCCTCCCACCTCCGTCACAATCCCATGCCATGCTTCGCCCACGACGGTGTGCTCTCGCCTTCATGCTTCTCTGCGCCTGTGGTGGCGACGATCGAGCCGCCCACACATCATCCCCGGGACACGACTCGGGAACGGACTCTGCGGTTTCACCTGACGCCGGGGATGCCCCCCTTGAAGGAGCCCAGGACGCCCAGACCGACGCAAACGACGCAGGCACCGAGGACCATGTTACGGTGCGGCCCGACGGTTTCTACCGCGGCGAGACCCGCTTCCTCCCGCTCATTGCTTGGGAACTCCCCCAAGGCGTGACCGAGGCCGAGGCGCTTGGCGCCGGCTTCGACGTGCTCGCAGGACCGGGGGACGAAGGACTGCGCGCCATCGCAGTGCCGGCATCCGGCGACGACATAGGACCGTTCGTGGCCCCGTACATGTCCATGCCCAACCTCGTGGGCTGGGTCGGCCCGGATGAGGCTCTCTGGAACGGCACCACGGTCCAGACGTTGGAGAGCGAGTTCATTGCGCCGCTTCGCGCCGCGGACCCGGACCGTGCCATCCTCCTGAACCACGCGCCCCGGGGCTCGCAGGCCGACCCCCTCGCGTTCGACTTGCTCGCGCCGTACCTCTCGCTCAGTGACGTCACGCTGATGGACATCTATCCCGTGCCCGAAGGCAACGGCCACTCCGCGCTTCCCGCGCACCCTGGCCTCACGGCCGTGGGTGCCCACACGGACATTCTTCGCAGCTTGATCGAAGCGTCTGGGCGCGAGCAACCGCTCATGATGATCGTGCTGGGGGCGGGGCTGGGACGCATTCCCCCCGAACGCTGGGAGATGCTCGAGACGTGGGTCGAAGAGGATTCCTTGCCGGCGTCTGGCTTCCGCGGGCTCGCGGTTTGTGACGTCGACGCGGACGGTGAGGCGGAGGCGATCGCGGTGGTCGCGGCGCCGACCCCGTCGCTCGTGGTCTACGACTTCGGCTACTCGGCCTTCGGGCAGCGCGCCTCCACGGTCGTCCTGCCTGCAGACCTGGACGCGCAAGGCGTGCGCCAGGTCGTTTGCGGAGACTATCTGGGCGATGGGCGGGACGACGTGCTTCTGTTCGTCGACGGCGGCTCCACGCGGCAGGACATTTGGGTGGCGGATTCGACCTCCGGGGGCCTCGCCTCCCCGACGCTCCGCCATCGATTCCTGGAGCAAGATTTCGCGCTGTCGGTGGTGCGGCACGCGGCGAGCGCCGACGTCGACGGTGACGGGTGCCACGATCTCGTGTTCAGCTACGACTACCCGAACGGAACCCAGCGGTTGTTCGGCGTGCGCTCGGGTTGCTCGGGGATCGTGGAGTCGACCCTGGCGGCCGTCGCGGTCCTTGCCGAGGGGACGGTGGCGGAGTTGGACCTCGAGGAGTGGCTGCACATGAGTGCGGCGGACCTGGACGGGGACGGTCGGGACGACGTGCTGTTCGGGCGGGGCGATGGCGTACAGAGCCATCTGGTGTGGCTTCGTTCGCAGGGGACCACGCTTGCTGGGCCCGAGCCGCTGGTCACTGTGCCGGCGAGCGAGATGGACTTGTCGGCGGGCCGGATGGCCGCTGCGGACCTCACCGCGAACGGGGTTCCGGAGGTGATCGCGCTGCGGGGGGCGAAGATGGCAGTCGGGGTGACGGACGCCACGCTGGCGAGCTTCTCGGTGAACACGTGGTTCGGACCGGGGGCGCTGGACGAGTCGATCGTGCTCGCGATGGGCACGGGGGATGTGGACGGGGACGGGCGGGACGACGCCGTCCTGGCAGAGCAGTCTGGGGCGGGGCTCCGGCTGCGCCTCGCCGCGTCGACAGGTGCGTACTTTGGCGCGCGCGATCCCGTGGTGGAGGAGATGCGTTTCATGGCCTACGACGCACTCTCTCACGGGTCGGCGGGGCTGGTGTTTTGGTGCCAGCAGTTTGCGTCGAAGTCCGATGCGGTGTGGGGACGGCTTTCGGGGGTGGCGTCGGAGCTGCGGGCGGTCCTTCCGCACTTGGCGGGAGAGACCGTGGCGCGGGGCACGGGGCAGGGGAGGGGATTCTGGTGGGTGAAGGACGGCGCGGGTTGGGTGTTGGTGGAGCAGAATGACCAGCGGAGCGGTCAGGCCACGGGGGTCGATCGGGTGTTGCCGGCGGGTGCGACAGGGACCCCTATGTTGTGGAATGCGGCAGCGCGGGGGTTCCAGGCCGAGGGCGCCGTGGTCGTCTCGGGAGGGAGCTTGACGCACGCTGCTCCCATGCGAGGGTATGAGACTCGCATCTATCGTTTGGCGCCTTGAGAGGGAGTCACACCTTTTACGTAGTAGTCTTGACGATGGAAACGATTGAGCGAAAGACCCTGATCAACAAGAGCGGCCTCGGCTTCTGGTGCGTCAATGCCGTGCAGGGGTGCTCTCACGGGTGCCGCTACCCGTGCCATGCGTTCCTGCTGGCGCGGCGTTACGGGCGTGTGAGCGACTATGCGGCGTGGCGGGTTCCCAAGCTCGTCGGCAATGCCCTGGCTCTCTTGGACAGGGAGCTTCGGCGGAAGCGCGGGATCGATTGCGTGCATCTGTCGCTGACCACAGACCCCTTCATGGTCGGCCACCCGGAGGTCACCGAGCTGTCGTTGCAGATCATCGAGCGCGTGAATCGAGAGGGAATCCCGTGCAGCGTCCTGACCAAGGGCATCCTCCCCCCGGAGCTTGCGGACGTTCGGCGCTTTCACCCCGACAACACCTACGGGATTAGTCTGGTTTCGCTGGACGAGGGGTTTCGCGCGCGGTGGGAGCCTGGGGCGTCGCCGTATGCTGTGCGCGTAGCGGCCGCGCGGGCGCTGCACCAGAGCGGGCGTCGGACGCGGGTGCACATCGAGCCGTACCCGACCCCCGTGTTCGTGAAGCAAGACGTCAATCGGGTGCTCGAGCAGGTGGACTTCGTGGAACACGTCTACTTTGGCGGCTGGAACTACAATGCGGCGGCGCGGGAGTTCCCGGGGTGCGCGAGGTTCTACGAAGAGCAAGCGAGCGCCGTGCGGCGGTTCTGCGACGCGCGTGGTATCGCCTGCGACGCGGGGTGAGAGAAGCTCGGTCGCGACAGCCGTGGCGAGACGGGTGAACCTGTGCGAAGATAACGCGCTTTCGGTCTTTCTTGGCGCGAGAGGAATGGAGGTTCTCATGACGGGTCGACGGTTGGTTGCTATCGCGGTCTCGACAGTGTTTTTCGGGGTGGGCTGCGGCTCCTCGGATTCGTCAAGCTCTTCCCCTGGCAAGGACGCGGGAAGCGATGGGAGCGCCGCGACGGGGGGAAGTGGCGGCACGGGAGGTGTCGGAGGTACGGGTGGTGCCGCTGGCGAAGGGGGAGTGGGAGGCACGGGAGGCACGGGAGGTACCGGCGGTGCCGCTGGCGAAGGAGGTGTGGGAGGCTCTGGGGGATCGGCCGGGGAAGCAGGCTCGGGAGGCACCGGGGGATCGGCCGGGGAAGCAGGCACGGGAGGCACTGGGGGATCGGCCGGGGAAGCAGGCTCGGGAGGCACTGGGGGATCGGCCGGGGAAGCGGGTTCGGGAGGCACCGGGGGGGCAGCCGGGCAAGCGGGTTCGGGCGGCACGGGCGGCACGGGCGGCACGGGCGGCACGGGCGGCACGGGAGGCACGGGCGGCACGGGAGGCACGGGAGGCACGGGAGGCACGGGAGGCACGGGAGGCACGGGAGGCACGGGAGGCGGCTCGATCTGCGACCCGCTCGACGAGTGCTCCGGCGCCTGCGTCGACCTCGACACCGACCCGCTGTTCTGCGGTAACTGCTCGACGAGCTGTGACCCTCACGAAGTCTGCCTCGCAGGCCACTGCCAGACGGGCGTTGGGTCGCTCGTCCTGTCGGAGTTGCGGGCACAGGCGCCGTCGTTCCTCGAGCTATACAACGGTGGCGCTACCGGCCTGAACCTCGCCGGCTATCAGCTCCAGTGGAGCACCGACGACTTCGGCACGGGGTCCTTCGTGCTTCCGAGCTACGACCTCGGCCCGGGAGAGTTCCTCGTCTTGATGGAGGGCAGCGGTACGTCTGGCCCGGGCTTGGTCTACTTGGAGCAATCCGTGTCCTGGATCTCCCACGTAGCCGTGCGACTGACGAACACCACGGGGTACGGTGTCGACTTCGTGCGAACCGGCACCTCCGCGGTGCCGCCGCCCACGGGCACGACCTGGTCGGGAAGCAATGCGAACAACCCGAGCCCGTGGACCCATCAATCCCTGGTCCGCAATATCGCCCAGACCGACTCGAACACAGCGGCCGACTGGTCCCTTGAGGGAGAGAGCGCCCCCGGCGCGTACTGCCCTCGCTCGTCCCAGTGCGGGGCCTCGTGCTTCGACGTCGCCAGCGATCAGGAGAACTGTGGGGCCTGCGGCAACGCGTGCACGTCCAGCCAGATCTGCCTCGACGGTGCCTGCTCTCAAGGGTTCGTCGACCTGTGGATCAGCGAGTATCGGCGGTCCCCGCGCGCGGGCGTGGAGATTCACAATCCGACCCCCGTTCCCATCACGCTCACCGGCTACCGGATCGACGTGGTAGGGCCCACGACGCTCAGCTACGTCTTTCCCGCGATGACGATCGACCCGGGCGCGTTCCTCTTTCTGTATGCCGGCACGGGACCCGCGGATACCACATCGCGGTTCGTGGGGCCCACCGCGGCCTTCGGCGCGGACGTGGCCGTTGCGCTCTATGACGATGGCGCGACCCCGCTGGACTTCGTCCGCTTCGGAGGCTCGACGACCGCTCCGCCATCGGGTGCCAGCTGGTTCGGTGCGAACGTCCCTCCCACGGACATGGGCGTCAATCAGTCCGCGAAGCGCAAGCTCGAGCAGTTCGACACGGACGCGCTCTCCGACTGGGTTCTCAGCTCGCCGGGCACGCCGGGGTACGGGTGTTCCGACGGTCTGGCGATGTGCCAGGGAGCATGCGTGGACCTCGGCCAGAACGCGGACCATTGCGGCAGCTGCGGGAACTTGTGCGGTGCCCATCAGACGTGCGACGACGGTGTGTGTCGCTCCGTGGGTGCGGTGGTCCTCTCCGAGCTGCGGGACGGCAGCAACGAGTCTTTCGAGCTGTACAACGGCACGGCGGACACGGTGGACCTGTCGGGTTGGGAGGTGCATTGGAACGCTGATGGCGGCAACGGGCTGTTCGTCATCCCGTCCGGCACCACGCTCGCATCCGGCAAGTTCTTGCGGTTGCTGGAGACCGGCGGCTCTCCCGGCGCGGGCTACCTTCCGATGGGGACGAGCATCCAGTGGTCGACCTGGATTGCGGTGAGAGTTCTCCAGGCCGGCACCGAAATCGACCTGGTCCGCACGGGCGCGTCTCCGATTTATGGCACGCAATGGGCCGGGGACACCGTCGCCAATCCTCCGGCGGGGCAGAGCATCGTGCGCGACATATACGCGGCCGACACCCACTCCGCCGCGGACTGGATGGCCCAGAGCGCGGACACTCCCGCGCGCTACTGCCCTGTTGCGAGCCAGTCGGTGTGCGGCGGGCGGTGTGAGGACCTCGCCACGAGCGTCGACAGCTGCGGGGTTTGCGGCAACGTTTGCCCCCAGGGCAACGTCTGCCATGGTGGGACGTGCATTGAGTTTGGCGCGATTCGCTTGGTCAAGTACGGGTCCCTCAACGGAACGTCTTCCGGTCGGCCCGAAATGTTCATGGACGGCAGATGGTATACCCTCTACGCGAGCGCGGCGACCGCGACTGCCACGGTGGTGTGCAGGCAACTCGGCTTCCCGAGCGCGACGACCTCCTCTTCCAGCGCCGGATCCTGCGGATCCTCCTCTTCGTGCGGTACGCTCTCGCCTGCAAATTGCACCGGGACCGAGGCCCTGCTCGCGGACTGCTCCTATGCCCTCTACGACGGTGACTACACCGGATACTCCGTCAACTGCGTCGTGCCGTAGCACGGCTCACCCGTCGGTCGCCCCCCGTTTCAAGCAGCGTGCGTGTCTCCTCCCCAGCGCGCGAGCAGCGCAGGCACCACGACCATGTTCAGCGCGGTGGACGTCGTCAATCCCGTCAGGATCACCACGGCCATCGGCGCCTGGATCTCGCTGCCGGGCTGCCCGAGGGCGAGCGCGAGGGGCACGAGACCCAGCGCCGCCGTCACCGCCGTCATCAGCACCGGCGCGAGCCTTTCGCGAGCGCTCTGTGCGACCGCTTCCACGCGAGCCACGCCCGCAAGCTCGAGATCACGGGACCGCGTCGCCACCAGGATCCCGTTGCGCGTGGCCACCCCAAACAGCGACAAGAAGCCGATGAGGCTGGCCACCGACAGCACGCCGTCCACGAGGTACACGCCGACCACGCCGCCCGTGAGCGCGAGAGGAAGGTTCGAAAGCACGATGAGCGCACGTCGGGCCGAGCGCAGCGTCGCCCCCACGATCAGCCCGATCCCCACGATGACGAGGCAGCCCAGTAGCAAGAGCCGAGTGGCCGCAGCCTCCTCTCGCTCGAACTGCCCCGCATAGTCCACCCGCACGCCCGCAGGCAGCGTCACCCGCTGATCCACGCGCTCGCGTACGTCGTCGACCACCGCTCGCAGGTCGCGACCGGCCGCGTTCGCGGTCACGACGACCCTGCGCTGCACGTTCTCTCTCAAAATGTAGTTGGGACCGAGATCCTTGCGCACCGTCGCCAGCGACGAGAGAGGAACCACCGCCCCGCCGGGCGTCGCTACCCGTGTACGGCCGATCGCCTCCGCGCTGTCACGCACGTCGTCGTGATGGCGCACCACCACGTCGGTCAGGGCGCCGTCCTCGAACACCTGGCCCGCCCGACGGCCCCACAGCGCCATGCCTGCAAGCTCCGCCGCAGCGCCCGCGGACAGCCCGAACTGCGATGCCCCGAACGGGTCCACGTCGACGATGACCTGCGGGACGTCCACCATTTGCTCCACGTTGAGGTCGACCAGCCCCGGCACGTCAGCGACGGCTTCCCTGACCTGCCGGGCTGTGACGCGGATCGCGGGGAGGTCGTCGCCCACCACCTTGATCGAGAGGGACGCACGTTGTCCGGAGAGCATGTGATCGATCCGGTGGGAGATCGGCTGCCCCAGGTTGAACTGCATGCCGGGCACGCTGGCGAGCTTCGCACGGATGTCTTCGAAGACCTGCTCCTTGGTCCTCCCGTCAGGGCGGAGGCGGACGTCGATCTCGGCGGACTCGGGGCCTTGCACGTGCTCGTCCTTCTCCGCGCGGCCTGTCCGTCGGCCGGTCGAGACGACCGCCGGGTCGGTGAGCATGGCTCGCTCGGCGAGGGTGCCGAGCATGTTGCTCTCCTCGAGGGACGTGCCGGGGAGGGTGACGGCCGCGACGGTCAGGCTGCCTTCGTTGAACTCCGGAAGGAACGAACGGCCGACGAAGCTGACGGCGATTACGCCCGCTGCTGTGAAGGCGGTCGCACCCGCGACCACCGTCCGGGGCTTCGCGAGGGAGAACCGCAAGGCGGGTTCGTAGAGACGCGAGAGCCACCGCATCACCGGAGGCTCCCGGCCCGCGCCACGCTCCACGCTGCGTGGCAGCAAGAACGAACAGAGCGCTGGTGTGACGGTTACGGCCACGACCAGGGAGCTTCCGATCGCTGCGAGGTAGGCAATCGCTAGGGGCCGGAGCAAGCGCCCCTCGAGCCCTCCCAGCAGCAGCAGAGGCACGAACACCAACATGAGAATGAACGTCGCGCTGCCGATCGACGACCGGATCTCGAGGGATGCCGCCAGCACCGTTTGCAGCACGGGGCCGCGCTGATCGGGCGGGATCTGCGTCCTGTCCCGCAACCGTCGCACCACGTTCTCCACGTCCACGATGGCGTCATCGACGAGCGCGCCCACGGCGATGGCGAGGCCGCCGAGCGTCATGGCGTCGAGGCTCAAGCCGAGGAGGTCCAGCACGAGCACGGACAAGAGCATCGACATCGGCAATGCGATGGCGCTGATGATCGTGGGACGTATGCTCCAGAGGAAGAGAAGGAGCACCGCCACCACGAGCACGGCACCGTCTCGCAGCACGCCGCTGAGGTTGCTCACGGCCACGTCAATGAAGTCGGACTGGCGGAACAGGTCGCGGTGGACGGTCACACCCTTCTGCTCGAGCAGCGGGAGCAAGGCATCGACGGCCGCGTCGACCTGCCGCGTCACCGCGATCGTGTCCGCGGCTGGCTGCTTGACGATGCTCAGGATGATCGCGGGCTGAGCGTTGTAGCTCGCTGCGCCCCGCGCCACGGCTGGCCCCACGACCACGTCGGCCACGTCGCGTACCCGGACCGCCACTCCAGCTCGCTGCGCGATCGTCAGGTCCTTCAAGTCTTCCACGTCGTAGCTGCGGCCGAGGACGCGGACGACGGCCTCCTGGCCCTTGCCCACGACGTATCCGCCGGGGGCGTTCTGGTTGCCTCGGGCGACGGCGGCGTGCACGTCGTGGAGGGTGAGACCGTACCGCTCCAGGCGGAGTGGGTCTGGCAGAACCTGGTACTGCCGCTCCTGACCGCCCATGGCGACGACTTGGGACACGCCCCGCACGGCGAGCAACCTGCGCCGCACGTCGACCTCGGCGACGCGTCGCAGCTCCATGGGATCGAGGGAGGTGCTGGTGAGCGCGAGGAAGGCGATCTCGCCCATGACGGACGACGCGGGGGCGAGCACGGGACCTTCCGTCTCGGGGGGCAGGCCGCTCACCCCTTGAAGTCGTTCGGTGACGCGCTGGCGAGCGAGCTCGGGGGAGGTGTCCCAGTCGAACTCGACCCACACGACGGAGATGCCGGCCGCGGAAGCGGACCGCACCTGACGAACACCCGCCACGCCGTTGACGGCTGCCTCGATGGGGAAGGTGATGAGCCGCTCGATCTCTTCGGGGGCCATTCCTTCCGACTCTGCGAGGACGGTGACCCGTGGCGCCGTCAGGTCGGGAAACACGTCCACGGGCATCCGGTACGCGCGCCAGGCGCCTGTGAGCATGAGCGCTGCGGCCGCGATGAGCACCGTCCACCGGTAGCGCAGCGAGCTTCTGAGCAGGAAGTCGAGCATCAGTGCACGTGCCCGTGGGCTGGTGCCTGCCCGGCTTGCACCGACAGGCGAATGATGTTCGAGCCCTGCACGACGACGCGTTCCTTACCCCGTAGGCCTTGCAGGACTCCCACGTAAGGACCGGACCTCGGGCCGAGCCGAACCGCGCGCTCCTCGAAGGCCTCTCCCTCCACCTGCACCATCACGACCTGGCGTCCGTCCTTGTCCAGCACAGCCTCTTCCGGAATCACGACGCCCTTCCAGACGTCGCCGACCGGCACGCGCACGCGCACCCTCGCGCCCACACGCAGCGCATCGGCAGGCTTGTGCAGCGAATAGATCACGTCCACTGTCCTGCTCTGGGGGTCGACGACGCGACCCACTTGTACGACGCTTGCGTTCGCGCCTTCACCCGCGAGGGTGATCGGGAGCCACGCTGTGGTTGCGGACAGCTGGAACGCCGCGTCGCGGTCGGACCGCAAGGCTGCCGCGTCCTCCTCGGTGACGCGCGCCTTGACCCACAGCTCTCGAAGGTCGACGACGCGAAGCAGAAGCTCCCCCGCGGACACGGACTTGCCAGCGGTTGCCTCGACATGGGTGACGACCCCGTCGATGGGGGACGAGACGCGGTAGGACCCGCCGCCCGTTCCGCTTGCCGCGCCGCTGAACACGGCCGCGGTGCCTCGCGCGGCCTCGAACGCGGCATTCGCCACTGCCACCTCCCGCTTCGCGTCCTCCAGCTCCCGCGCGGAGATGGCCTGGTCCGTCATCAATCGTTCGGCGCGCTGCAGCTGCGTGCGCGCCGCGTCGACCCTCGCACGGGCCTCGGCCACCGCGAGCGTGGCCTTCGCAGCCTCCTCCGGCGACGACGGCGTCGGAGCGATGGTGGCGAGCACCTCCCCGCGCTTGACCGCTTGCCCGGGTCGCGGCAGCCCTCGGGTGGGCACCACGATCCGCCCCTGCACGGGCGCACCCACCTCGGCGGTCCCGGACGGAGGCGTGGTGATCTCGCCGCTCACTTCCACGGTCGGCGTCAGCTCGCGCTCCGTCGCGAAGGCTGTGGCGAACGGAACCTGCCACTGCTGCTCCTTCAGGAACGGGATCGTGGCCCCGGCTCCCTCCTCTGCGGGTTGCGCCTTCGCGGCCGCGTCGGCGTTCGCATGCACCACGACCTCGAACCCGTCGACCGCGGCCTCGGTGCCCGGGCCACGCCAGACCAGCCGTCCGCTGTACGTGCCCGCGACCTTCGGCGTGAACACGGGTCGGAAGATACCGGGGCGGAGCTTCTCCGGGGCGACCGCTCGCAGTCGCTCCGGGCCGTCGAGCTCGAGGGTCACCTCGCCCTGGTCCACAGCGCGAAAGCCGTCGAGTAGCGTGAGGTGCGCGAGGAAGGCCGCTTCTTTCCCAACCACGGCAGGCGGATGCTCGGCGAACAGCTCGAGCCGGTCCGTCCATCGCGTGATGCCGATGGCCGGCTCGTCGCCGTGCGCGTGCCCGTGCTCGTCCGCCTTCGGCTCGTGCTCATCCTGGTTGTGACCATCCGGCGCGTGGCTGTGCTTGCAGCCGATCACGACACTTGCGATCAGCATCGTGACCCACAGGAGTTCTCTCTTCATCACCATGCACCCGTTGCCATGCGCAGGCGGAGCTCGGCCTGCTTGCCCCTCGCCGTGATCGCCAGCTCGGTCTGCGCCACCGTCGCATAGGCACGCTCCGCGTCCAGCAACTCCACTACGGATCTCGCCCCTTCCCGATATCCGGAGCGCGCGGCTTGCACCAGGACCGTCGCGTGCGGCATGGCGGCGGCGCGAAACCGCTGAAGCTCGTTCCGGGCCGCCTCGTGGGCCGCGTGCGCCTCGGCCACCTGCGCGCGAACCTCTCGCTCCCACGTCGTCGCCCGCGCGGACGCGATCGCGTGCTGGGCGTCGGCCCGCGCCTGCAGCTCTTGCCCTCGCGAGAACACCGGGATGTCGACACTCAACCCCGCGACGTAGCCGTAGTGGGTGCTGTCGTCGCGAACCGCATTCAAGCCAGCGTGAACCGAGACGTCGGGGACCCAGAGTCTGCTGCTGCGGTCCCGCGCGGTGTCCGCCGCGGTCGCTGCCCGCCGTGCGTGCACGACATGACGCCGCGAGGTCATGGCCCTCGCGATGAGCTGATCCGCCGGCGGCAACGGGCGCAAGGCGAGCTCCGCCTCGGCACGGAACTCCGGGCTCGGAAGGTTCAGTACCGAGGCCAACATCGCGCGGAGCCCGTCGAGGTTCGCCCGCGTGGCGTGCAACCTGCTCTTGCAGGTCTCGAGCTCGAGCTTCACGCGCGCCGCTTCGTAGCCAGATGCCCCTCCCGCCGCGCTCCGCCGCTCCAAGGTGCGGGCCGCTTCCTCGAAGCTCGCCTTCTGTTCCTCGAGGATCTGGGCCTCGCGCGTCACGAGCTGCCACTCGAACCACAGGGCGAGCGCTTGCCCCACCGCGGCGGACTCCGCGAGCTCCGCATCCGCTCGCAGCATCTCCGCATTTGACGAAGCCAAGGCTCGCTCCGCCGAGGGCCGCACCAAGGCCAGGGGAACCGTGACCTGGAACGTGTCCTGGACCGGACCCCCGTTGCCGACCGTCTCCCTTTCCCAGGCCACCGATGGGTTGGGCAGCGCCCCAGCGCCGCGTTCGGAGGCATCGGCCGCGCTGCGGCTCGCCCTCCCCATGACCGCCCCTGTGGCGTGAGACCGTGCGCGTTGCGCGACCCGGGCTTCATTCAGGACCTCCTGGGCGAGCAACGGGCGTGCGACGGCGGCAACGATCAGAAACAGGCCTGCGGCCAGGACGAAACTCCGAGGGTCGATCGGACTTTTTCTCGTGCGGGTAGGTCGCATGGGGAATCCGGGTGCGTTAGTGGAGCCAGCCCAGGAGCGTCTCGAGGGAGTGGTGGACTTGGGCTGGCGAAGTGACCGCCGCGACGACGGCGGCCAGGGCGAGCGCGGTGACGAGGGCCAGCGGCCAGGGGTTGTCGTGGTCGGCAACATCGGTGAGCGCCATGACGCGAGCGCGCACGCTGCCGTCGCCAAAGGCGAGCGCTCCTGTGGGCGCGCCTGCCCGGGCGCGTGCGAGAAGCAGCAAGCTCTCGGCGACCAGCAATCGGTCTCCGACCGTGCGAGCGGCGCTGGCATCCGCTTCGAGCTCTTGAGCCGACGCCAGGCGATCGTCGATCACGCGGGATATGGCTGGCACATGCAGGGCGCCCGCGATCCGCGCGACGAACCGCCAGAGCAAGTGCCTGCGGGCCACATGGCAACGCTCGTGCGCGAGCACGGGTGCGAGCAAACGGGGCGGTAGGGCCGCAGCGGCTCGGGAGAGATAGATGCGTGGGCGAACGGTCCCGGCAACGAAGGCTGCGGGCAGGGAACCGGGCACCACGCGAAGACCGTCCGGGGTCTCTTGCGCCTTCGCGGCGTGAAGCATCGCGATCGCTCGCCGTGCTGTCCACGCCTTGCGAGCCTCCCGGGCGCTCACGATCGCGATCCGCGCGACGCCGGTCACCGCCAGAAGCAGCGCAGGGAAGGACAGACTTTGGGGGTGGTGCAGGCACAGATGGGGGTGGTGTGCGTCGTGGAAGAGGCAGTGATCCGCTCCGAACCCGAACGAAGGCAGCAACGCAGCCACGAGGGCGACGAGACCGAGCACCCACGGCATGACGGCGACCAGCATCCAGAACGCGATCTGCGCCCGAGGCGCGAGCCTCTCGGCCCAACCTCCCGCCACCCGCCTACCCAGGGCCCCTGCCAGCGCCCCAGCGAGCGCGCCTGCGAAGAACACCCCTGCCGCCATCACCACGAAAGACGCGGTCATCGGGTTCGCTCCTCCCGGCGCTGCCGGACGAGTCGTTCCAGCTCGTCGAGCGCCTCAGTGTCTGCGTCCGCGACGAGGTCGACGAAAGCGGCAAGGACGCCCTCGCTTGCGAGGGTTTGCACACCGCCGGACACTTCGACCAGGCGCCGAGCCTGAAACTCGTCGCGAGCGATGGCGGGGCGGTAGCGGTAGGCGTGGGAGATCTTCTCCCGGTCCACGAGGCCCTTCTTGAACAGGCGCTCGAGCGTGGAGCCCACCGTGTTGACCGAGATCCCTCGCTTGGTTCCCACCGCGGCGTGGGCGTGCACGACGTCGGTCTCTCCGTAGGTCCAGAGGTGTTCGAGCATGGCGAGCTCGAGGTCGCCGAGCAGAGAGAGGGAACTCATCGGGGTGGGGTATGGGGTCCGGAGCTCCGACTGTCAATCGGAGTTTGGGGTGCAGATCCCATTCCGTGCAACCAGTTGTGAGGTGTGGCCGAAGAGAACTGGTGAGCTGGGAACCGGGAACCGGGAAGGATGAATGGGGCAGAGAACGGGTGAGCGGCCAACCGGGAACCGGAAGGATGAAAGGGGCTTGGTTCATGGCTGGAAGGAGGAACGGCGAACGGCAACGATACTGCACAACGGTTGTTGTCAGAGGCCGTCGGTGTGATGCGGCTGATAGAGAAGTTTTCGAAGGACACCTCGGGCCTGCGTACCAAGCCAACTTCCCCATTCCCAGCTCCCGGTGCCCGGTTCACCAGTTCCCCTCCAACGTTACCCGTGCAAAGTGGTGTCTGCACCCATCGGAGTTTGGGCTTGCTCCCCAACCGGACTACCCTCCCTCCCATGGCCGCCCGCCTCCGCGTTCGTGACATTCGAAAGTCGTTCGGCGCCACTCGCGCCCTCGACGGCGTCTCCCTCTGCGCCCAGCCCGGAGAGATCCACGCCATCCTCGGCGAAAACGGGGCCGGCAAGAGCACCCTCATGAACATCCTCGCCGGCGGTCTCCCCCCCGACGACGGTTCACTCGAGCTCGATGGTGCCCCGTTTCAGCCGCGTTCCCCTGCGGATGCGCGCGACCTCGGCGTCGCCATGGTCAATCAAGAGCTTGCCGTCTGCCCTCACCTCACCGTTCTCGACAACGTCATGCTCGGTCGCGAACAGGCGCGCTTCGGATGGCTCGACCGCCCGGCGATGCGCGACCGCGCGCTCGCTGCCCTCACACCCCTCGCCGGTGACCTCGCCTCCTCCTGGCTCGAAAAGCCCGCCGGACAGCTCCCTGTCGCCGCCCAGCAGCTTGTGGAAATTGCTCGCGCCCTCGTCGGCCGGGTCGGGTGTGCCGACCAAGGCGGCTGCCGCCTCCTCATCCTCGACGAGCCCACCAGCAGCCTCGGCAAGGAAGACGTCGACCGGCTCTTCGACGTCATCCGCCGCCTACGAGACGAAGGCGTCACCATCCTGTACATCTCCCACTTCCTCGAAGAGGTGCGCCGCGTCGCCGACCGCTTCACCGTCCTGCGCGACGGCGTCACGGTCGGGGAGGGGACCGTGACTGACGTGCCCACCAGCGAGATCGTGCGCATGATGGCGGGGCGACGGATCGACCAACTCTTCGTGCGTTCGCCTCGGGAGCCGGGCGAGGTGCTCCTCGAGCTTGACGACTTGGAGGGCGCTACGCTGCCACGTCGTGCGTCGCTGGCGCTTCGCCGGGGCGAGGTGCTGGGGATCGCGGGGCTGGTGGGGGCGGGGAGAACGGAGCTGTTGCGAAGCGTGTTCGGGCTCGACGCGGTTCGCTCGGGCAAGGTGCGCTTGGGCGCGTTCCTCGGGCCAGCGTCCCCCGCGCGACGCCTTTCCCAGGGCATGGGCATGCTCAGCGAAGACCGAAAAGGCGAGGGTCTCGCGTCCGGCCTGTCCGTGACGGATAACCTCACGTTGTCGCGGCTCCCGTCCCGTCACGGTCTGGTGCTGCCCGGTGATCAAATGAACTTGTCCTCCGCGTGGATCGAGAAGCTCTCGATCAAGTGCGGGGACCCGTCGCAATCCGTTAGCCACCTGTCGGGTGGCAACCAGCAGAAGGTCGCCCTCGCGCGCTTGCTCCACCACGACGTGGACGTGCTGCTTCTCGACGAGCCCACGCGCGGCATCGACGTGGGGAGCAAGGCGCAGATCTACGAGCGGATCGACGCACTCGCGCTGGCGGGCAAGGCGGTGCTGATGGTGTCGAGCTACCTGCCCGAGCTGCTGGGGGTGTGCGACCGAGTTTGCGTCATGCACCGAGGGGTGCTGGGGCCGTCGCACGACGTGGCGGAGTGCACGGAGCACGGCTTGCTGGAGGAGGCAGTGGGGGCGGGCGCATGACGGTCGAACGGGATGCCGCGCGGCGGCCGGGTCTACGCCCTGTTCGGGACCCTAAGCCCGGGCTCAGTAGAACGTCATGTCCAGAACGTTGTTGCTCTCGCCGTTGTGGGACTCCGTTCCCAACTTGCACCTCGGATCGAACCTGCTGAACTCCTCGTCGACCCAATTCATCACGTCCGCCTCGACCAGGGATGGCACGCCCGCGCCGATCTCCTCCGGGACGTCTACGCGGTAGGACTGTCCATGGGCGATTGGAGGTACCACGATTTTGAACGTCAATGCGGGCTGATCCTTCCGCGTGATACGAACCGCGGTTGGCCCAGCGTCCACGAAGGGCCGGTCGTTGTGGATTCGGACGCAAGCCGGGCGCTACGGCACCGGGTGATCGAGATGGCGGGCTGGGCAGACCTTCACGGCCGCTCGTAGCACCCGAGGTCGGGGGCCGGGCCGGTGCTGAACTGGCCCACGTCGGTTCCCACGTCGACAAGGTCACTTCCTTCTGTGAGTCGTAGGAACTCTGTGACCGGAAGGCTGCCGTCGGAGTTGCGGGGGCCGAACATCGCCGAGTCATCCAGGCTTACGAAGTCCTCGGCGGTGACGGTCACGGCGGTGGTGGAATCCCACGAATTGAAGGTGCTGGTCGTGGTCGTTGGGATTGTGGAGCTCTTGAGGCTGTCGAAGTCCAAGCTGTTCGTGAGGACATGGGGCTGCGAGCCGAGGTCCCAGCCGAGGGCCCGACGGCCATTCTTGTACGAAGAGCAGTGAATGAGCTCGTTGGGACCGCCATCCATGCGGAAGCCCAGGTGGACGTTTCCCCAGGACAGGCACCTGATTGCGGCGTGGCGTCCGGTGTCACTCGCATAGCTGAGCTTGATGCCCTCCCCCCACGCAGCTTCGAATCCAGGGGTTCCCGTGATCGTTCCTTGAGCGTCGTCTCTCCCGGTGTTCGCAGCCCAGCAGTTCTGCAGGACGATTCGGTTTTCGGCCCACACCAGGTCGTAGCCATCGTCGAGGTTGTTCCAGCTGCGGCACCCGTTCAGTTGCAGGTTGGCTCCGCTCTTGATGCGGAATCCGTCCCCGTGCTGATAGAGATTCTCGTCGACTGGCTCGCCAGGGATCGTTCGGTGATTGGCGTTGTGGTGAGCATCGCAGTGGAGGAACCGGATGTTCTCGGCCGTCGCGTATTCCTCCTCGACGACGAGGAAGCCGTGACCACCGCGCGAAGCGGTCTGTCCGTTGTAGCTGCTCTCCACCCACACGATGTCGACGTTCTGTGTGGCGCCTTCGATCGCAAGGCCTGGACCGCGACCTTGGGTCAAGTGCAACGGCCCCCGAAGCTGCCAGTGCTTCGCTCCTCTCAAGACCCAGGTGGGCGTGGACGCCCCGTCCTCGTCGCCCGAAGGAAGGTCCGTTGCGTCAAAGGTGGGTATCTCCCCAGGGTAGCTCTGCAAGACGATGGGAGCATTGGCGGTGCCTTCCTTGGAGAAGGTGGTGGGGGCGGACGGGCGGTACGTCCCGCCACGAACGTAAATGAAGTCACCGGGCGCAGCAGCGTCATGAGCACGTTGGATCGTGGCGAACGGAGCCGACTCGGTCCCGTCGTTCGTGTCATTCCCGTCCGGCGCTACGTAATAATCCGCCTCCCGCGGGGAGCAGCCCGGGTCGGGGCCCACGCACAACCCTGCCTCGATGAGCGACGTGTCGCACTCCAAGTCGTCGTAGAACCCAAGCGCGTCACATACGTCGCATCCTGACGGTTTGCCAGCGCGGGTGCATGCATCGTCGTGGGTGCGGCTGGCAGCGCCCGCCGCGAGCAATTCGAACTTCGAGACGAGTGGGGGTTCCTGAACACCGCCGCTTCCCGCAGCGCCACCCACCGACGCGCCGGCGTGTCCTCCTGCGCCACCTTCTCCCCCGTCGACCGAATCGACAGGTTGGGAGGGTTTCGGGGAATCGTCACCGCACGAAGTGCAAGCGATCATCGATACGAGGAGAACCTTGCGTGCGGCCATGCTGCTTCGCATCGAGTACCTCATGCGGTTGCGCTCCGTGGAAGCCGGACAAGCGTCGAGTATGGGCTCGGCCCATGGCGCTGTCCACAGAGCTCGTGCTGTCTCGGCGGCTACCTGAAGCCACGACGTGGACGTGACACCTATGTCTCTCATCACGGCCGACCGGGACCACGTTGGACAAGGGGAATGCGGCCACGTACCATGAGGCATGGCTTCGTCCCCCCGCGCACTCATCCTTGCGGTCGTCGCGCTGTCCACGGGTTGTGGTTCGACGGATGGAGACACGACGGCCGGCGCGGACGCCGGATCGGATACCGCGACGGATGGCAACCTGCAGGACAGCGGTTCGGATGTGGTGCTGGATGCTCCCACGGACACGAACGCTTGGCCCCATCCGGATGGCAGCCCGGATGCGGGCGAGGATGCAGGTCAAGATGCAGCCCAGGACGCGGATACCGATGCGGCCCAAGACGCGGCCCAAGACGCGTCGGACCCGAACTTCACGCCGGACGGCTGTTTTCGGTGGTTCGGGCCGGGCAGCAGTGGCGCGCTTCAAGCCGCGCTGGACGCCCACGCCTGCGTCGAAGTTCAGCCGGGAACCTTCGTGCTGGACGCCCCAGTCCATGCCCAACCCGGAGCGACCCTGCGCGGGGTCAGCGCCGATGTGTCCATCCTTGTTGCCAGCACCGCCTGGTCGTTTGGATGCTGCGACTCGATGATTGCCGACTCCCTTCCCGCGGATCCGACCCAGAACCCGTTCAAGGTGCAGAGGTTGACGCTCGATGGGGCGGGCGTGGCGACCTATAACGTCTGCTGCCGGGGCTACACGGTGGAGAACTCGGTGTTGAAGCGATCTCGCTGCTCGGCGATCGGGGCAGCGGGAACCGGCGTGGCTGCGATTGGCAACCAGATGCTGGAATCCGCGCAACCGACCGACGTGCCCGGCAAGGGACTGGTCAGTTGCGCGACGGGAGGGTTCGGAGGTGTGGCCGAGGGGGCGGCGATCTACTCGGAGGGCAAGGGGAACAACTACGGCACGCGGATCGAGGAAAACGTCATTTCCGGTTCCTTCGGTCCCGCCCTGGACGTCAACGGGGCATGGGGCGGCACGTTCCGCAAGAACATCGTTTCGGGCAACACGGGCTGGGCCGCGGTGAGCTTGTACGGCGCGAGCCAGTGGCTCATCGAAGACAACCAGATCAACCACCCCGCCGACGAACCGGCCCAACCCTACCATCCCTATTGCGCCACGGGCCCCGCGGGGGGCAACTCCGCCGGCATCTTCCTCTGCCAAGACAAGGACGCGGACAATCTCGTCACCAACGACAACATCATCCGCAACAACCAGTCCGCCTCCTTCTACGGCATCCTGTCCGTCGGCGCGGACGAGATACAACCCTACTGGGCCCCAAGAAAGAACAGCTTCCAGAACAACAACGTATTCGGATCCCACTTCGGTTGCGCGGACGACTTCACGCCCGGCCAATGGTTCTCCGACGACAACCTGTGGAGCGGAAACAACTGCGCCGGGACCGCCAACACCGGACCCACCTACTTCTGACCCATCTCTCGCAGAGCTTTGCACAACTGGCTGGAAGAGGCGGTGGGAGCGGGCGCATGACCGTGGTACGAGGGCGCTGCAGGCCGGCCCGGTCCGGCAACTATCCGTAAAGGGATTTCCGTTGAAGGACTCGTTGCGACAGCTCGTGCGCCGCCCGTGGTTCGGTCCCCTCGTGGCCCTCGTGGCGGTCTATGCCCTGTTCGGGATCCTGAGCCCCGACACGTTCTTGGGAACCGCCAACCTCGTGACCATGCTGCGACAAACCGTGGTCGTCGGCATCGCCGCGGTGGGCATGACTGTCGTGATGATCCATGGCGGGATTGACCTGTCCGTGGGATCGGGCGTCGCGCTCACCACCGTGGTGGTTGCGTCGCTGCTGCGCGCGGGGCTCGGTCCCGTGGAGTCGTCGATGCTCGCGGTGGCAGCCTCGGGCGCCGCAGGGCTCGTCATGGGGCTCCTGATCACGCGGCTTCGCGTGACCCCCTTCATCATCACGCTCGGCGGCATGAGCATCCTGCGCGGCGTGGCGAAAGGCATCGCGGGCGAGCAGAAGATCGACGCGGACCCCAAAGGGCTGGACTCGCTGATGGCGCCGGGAACGTGGGCCCTGCTGCCTGCGGGAGTGTGGGTCGGGCTCGGGCTTGCGCTCGTCGTGGGGCTCGCGCTCGTGTACACCCGCTTCGGCAAACACGTGTTCGCGGTGGGGAGCAACGAGCAGACCGCGCGCCTGTGCGGCGTCGAGGTGTCACGCGTGCGCGTGCTCGTGTACGGGCTCGCCGCGGTGCTCACGGGCGTGGCTGGCATCATGGAGTTTTCGACGCTCACCGTCGGTGATCCCACGGACTCGTTCGGGTTGGAGCTGGAGGTGATTGCGGCCGTGGTGATCGGCGGCGGGTCGCTGTCGGGGGGAGAAGGGTCGATCCGCGGGAGCCTGATCGGCGCGCTCTTGATGACGGTCATCAAGACGGGCGGCACGCACCTCGGACTTCCGAACTGGGTGCAGGAGATCGCGACAGGGGCGATCATCGTGGCGGCGGTGGCGGTCGATCGCCTGCGGAAGCGGTGAAGCAACCCACAGAAAGAGGGACTGTCCCTCTGTGTTCTGTACCCTCCCGAGCCCGAGCCCGAGCCCGAGCCCGAGCCCGAGCCCGAGCCCGAGCCCGAGCCCGAGCCCGAGCCCGAGTCAGCCGACCCCGGAAAACCACAGAAGACGCAGAGGTCGCAGAAGGGGAAAGGTGTTGGAGCGGTGGGATGGCTGAGTGAGCGCACCGTCACGGTCAGTACAAGTCCTCCGACGTAGTGACTCGACATCGTCGAGTCACGTGTGATCCTGTCTAGTGCCGGGTGCCCGAAGTGAGTACCGGGATCGCAGTCCAGAGAACCACAGAGGACACAGAAGGCACAGAAGGGGTGGGGGGTTGGTGCGGAGGTAGCACGCGCGGGTCACGCTTGGCGCAAGGCCCTCGCAGTCACAACTCCGCCCGTTCCTGGTTCTCTGTTCGCCTTCCGTGTTCTCAGCTCCTAGATGTGCTCGGCAGAAGAATCAATCCGGAAAGGCCTTGGGGCACGGCGTTGCCGTGCCGGGCTGGACTCGGCGTTGCCGAGTCGCCACGGATGCGGATTTGTGACGGAACGAGGCGGTACACATCCGAGCCCGTGGCGGCGCGACATCGTCGCGCCCAGCTTTGCGCACGGCAACGCCGT
>Ga0209575_10000086_pt1 | contig 111064 bp, 98 predicted proteins | sample Medcelwee11metaG_FD_187172 | JGI IMG/M metagenome (GOLD analysis project Ga0209575, IMG submission 187172) | Freshwater pond sediment microbial communities from the University of Edinburgh, under environmental carbon perturbations - Medium... | ecosystem: Environmental > Aquatic > Freshwater >... | reverse complement strand
ATTGGAAGGGGAATATGCTGCAGCAAAACAACATTGGAAAATGATGGGAAAATCAATGGCCTGCAAAACAGAACCCAGCGCTATAATTTGCCAACAAATAAGCTCAAGGTTTTTTGTATGATGTCGCTATGCGCTTAGCTTCTGCGAATAACGGTTTGTGCCATGAGTACGAAATAATTACCGACTACCGCCGCCGCCACCGCCGCCACCGCCGCCGCCACCGCCGCCGCCACCGTAACCGCCGCCGCCGCCCCCTTCACGCGGCGCACGCTCGCGCGCCTCGTTGATCCGCAGGGCTCGACCTCCCACCATCTGACCGTCGAGTTGCTCCACAGCTGCAACCGCATCGGCATCGGTCGCCATCGTCACGAACGCGAACCCTCGCGAACGCCCCGTCATCCTGTCCGTCACCAGATGAACATCCGTGGCGCCACCACCGATCTTCCCGAACATCTCTTCCAGTTCGTTGGCGGTGGTGTCGAAGGACAGGTTCCCTACGTACAGTCGATTGCCCATTTCCCGAGGTTCCGTCACGACTCCAAGCGCCGCACCGGCGGCTCGTTGCCAGCTACTCGGGGAGCCGAGGAGACCGAATAGTGACAAGCAGTCGACCAGTTTCGACTGCACGAACACGACACGTCGCCCAACTCGTGGTGAAACTCACTCCCCAGCTGCAGAGCATGAAGTCGAACCGAAAGCCAGTGGCGGCCGCGAACCGTCTGAAGGTAGCGCTTGCCGTTCGAAAAGCAAGCAACTCGTGTCCGGGCCTTCCGCCCGCTCGGAAGGGTGACCAACAGACCTGCGCATGACCCCCGTCATGGCGCCCCTCCGCCCCGACGCACATGATGGCCCCCGAAGCGAACAACAACGCCCGCTGCGGCGAAGGCGAAGAGGAGACCCACAATGAGCATGTTCTGTTACCAGTGCGAGCAAACGTCCCACGGCACCGGCTGCACCGAGATGGGCGTCTGCGGCAAAGACCAGACGACCTCGGCCATGCAAGACCTCCTGATTCACGGCCTCAAGGGCCTCGCTCGCTACGCCCACCGCCTCGGCCAGATGGGCATCCGTGACAACGAGATCGACCGATTCACCGCAGAGATCCTCTTCACCACCGTCACCAACGTGAACTTCGACCCCGAGAAGCATGTCCCCCTCGCACAGCGCCTTGCCGCCCTACGCGACCGCGCCCGCGCTCAGTACGAAGCCGCTTGCGCGAAAGCAGGCAAGCCGGTCGAGAAGCTGAACGGCGCCACCGCCTGGGTCCCCGCCGACAACCTCGAAGGCATGGTGAGCCAGGCCGCCGCCTTCGGCATCCAGCCCCGCATCGTGTCCCTGGGCCAAGACGTCAGTGGCTTGCAGGAACTCTTGCTCTACGGCCTCAAGGGCATGGCTGCCTACGCCGACCACGCCATGATCCTCGGCAAGGAAAGCAACGAGGTCTACGCCTTCATGCACGAGGCCCTCGACCTGCTCGCCCGCGATCGCGTCTCCGCCGATGAGCTCGTCGGAGCCTGCATGAAGTGCGGTGAGGTCAACCTGACCGTCATGGGGCTCCTCGACGGCGCCCACACCGGCACCTACGGCCATCCCGTTCCCACCCCCGTGCGCATCCACCCGAAGAAGGGCAAGGCAATCCTCGTCTCGGGCCACGACCTCAAGGACCTCGAAGCCCTGCTCAAGCAGACCGAAGGAACCGGCATCAACATCTACACGCACAGCGAGATGCTCCCCGCCCACGGCTACCCAGGCCTCAAAAAGTACCCCCACCTCGCGGGCAACTACGGCGGCGCCTGGCAGGACCAGCGCAAGGAATTCGAAGCCTTTCCCGGCGCCATCCTCATGACCACCAACTGCATCCAGAAGCCCAAGGACGCCTACAAAGCGCGCATCTTCACCGCAGGCCACGTCGCCTGGCCGGGCGTCGAGCACGTCCACAACTCGGACTTCTCTCCCGTCATTAAAGCCGCCCTCGCCGCCCCAGGCTTCGATGCCGACGGCCCCGACAACACCATCCTCGTCGGCTTCGGTCACAACGCCGTGATGTCCGTCGCCGGCAAAGTCATCGATGCCGTCAAGGCCGGCCAAATCAAACACTTCTACCTCATCGGCGGCTGCGACGGCGCCAAGTCCGGTCGCAACTACTACACCGAGTTCGCAGAGTCCGTCCCCAAGGATTGCGTCATCCTCACCCTCGCGTGCGGCAAGTACCGCTTCAACAAGCTCGAGTTCGGCGATATCGGCGGCATCCCGCGCCTGCTCGACGTCGGCCAGTGCAACGACGCCTACTCCGCGATTCAGATCGCCGTAGCCCTCGCACAGGCCTTCAAAACCGACGTCAACGGATTGCCCTTGTCCTTCGTGCTGTCCTGGTTCGAGCAGAAGGCTGTCGCCATCCTGCTCACGCTTCTGCACCTCGGCGTCCGGGACATCCGCCTCGGACCGACGCTGCCCGCGTTCGTCTCGCCCACAGTCCTCGGTGTCCTCGTCGACAAGTTCAACATCATGCCGACCAAGACCGCCGCCGAAGACCTCGCCGCCACGCTCTCCTGATCCGCCCGTCTGGGTTCCTTTTCCAAGGTGATGGGGCGGGGGAACCCGCCAACCTTCCCACCCATCGTTGCATTCGTGGGTAGACGGGATCGACAACCCGTTCTACGAAACGACTGCTTCACCGCACCGATGGACAGCCAGCACCAAGAGAACCAGGGCATCCCCATCCTCTCGCTCGCGCAGACGGCGCGGGCGCTCACGCCACAGGTCTTTGCCAAGACCTTCGCGGATACCGCCCTCGTGGGCCTCCCGGCCGATGACGACGACGACGGCGAGGATTGGGCCTACCAAACGACGTACATCCGATCCGTTCCGGGCTCGGACGGTCGCATGGCGTTCGTCGACGTCAAAAGCACGCGCGTATTCCCTCTTCGAAAAGCTCGCAAGGGAGCCTTCGCGGACACCATCCTCGTGGGCCGCGCGGCCTCGAACGACGTGTGCATCGATCACAGCAGCGTCTCGAAGCTGCATGCGCGCATTCGGCGTCTCCCCGAGGGGGGCTTGCGGCTGTCCGACGCGTCCTCGCTCAACGGGACGAAGCTCAATGACCGCCCTATCGGTGGCGACGTGCCGCTTCGCGATACGGACCGGGTCGTGTTCGGATCGATCGCGGTCGAGGTGTACGAAGCCTGGCGTCTCCATCAGTTGTTGATGCGGTTGCGATGAACGCGAGGGTCCGCATGGCGGGCAATCCTGGGCGCGAGCAGACCAAGCCTTTGCTGCGCCGCGCGGGAGAAGTCTTGCGCCGCGTCGTCGGCACGAGGGCGTTGCTCTTGCTCAACGTGTACGTCCCGTACGTGGGCGCAGGCGTACGCATTCGCCGCGTGGCGCCCGATGCTTCCTGGTTCGACGTCGAGTTGATGCTTCGGCCCTGGAACAAGAACTACTTCGGCACCCATTTCGGTGGCTCCCTTTACGCGATGTGCGACCCGTTCTACGCCCTGATCCTCACGGAGCTTCTCGGCCCCGGTTATGTGGTGTGGGACAAGGAAGCCTCGATCGGTTTCAAGCGTCCCGGACGCGGCACGGTTCGCGCCCGCTTCGAGGTGTCCCGCTCCGAGCTGCAGGACATTCGCAGACGAGCAGACCGCGATGGCAAGACGCTCGCCACGTTCCAGACCGACGTGGTAGGGCCCGACGGAGAGGTCGTCGCCGAAGTGCACAAGACCCTTTCCATCCGACGAACCGCAGGGGCGATCAGTTCGGGGTGACCACCGGCTGGGCTGGGGGCTTCTGCTGGGGCGCCCCCGGAGGTGAGGAGGGCTCGCCGGTAGCGAGCGCCACGGCTTGGCCATCGGCGGCAAAAACCTGGCGAAGCCAGGTCAGCTCAGGTGTCATGACGTTGCGGATGCTTCGCAAGGGCCCCGATTGCATCGCCGAGTGCCACGACCGAAGCCGCGGCTTGCCAGCGTTTTCCGCAACTTCCACGGGCATGCCCGTGATCGGGTCGCTCCGGGACACGATGAAGCTGTGGTAGTGCGCCTCGCCACCTCGCGGGCCATGGATCAACACAACGTCTCCGACCCGGAACCGGTCCGCATGATCGCGAAGGAAGTCGTAGAAAGCCTCACGCTGCGCAAACCGGATGCGCTGCTCGGGTTCGAGGTCCCAAAGCGAAAACATACCCGGGTTGCTGCGGAAGTAGTCCGCCACCGCCTCCACGCTGCGACGGTTCGGCATTTCGAAACGCTCGAAGTCCACGCGACCAGCCACACGCTTCCGCTCCTCGTCGCGACCGGCAAACCATGTCCCAGAAGCGCGCTCGTACGTGTCGAGCACGAAGTCGATGCAAACTTGCGGCGGGTGCGGTCGCCCTTGCGTGTCAAACACTGGGTACCACACCTGGTTGAACGAGTAGCCGTCGCCCCCGTGCCGGTAGGCCCAAAGCCAAAGCGGGCGAAGCGACCCGTCCTGTTGCCCCACCTCTTCCCTCGGCTCGTCGAAGAGCAGCCGCTCGCGGACCTGCGCTTCCATCGCCCGTCGCAGATGCTCGGCCGCCGTCTCGCGAAGGTGCTGACGCGCGCGGAACGCGAGAACCCCTTCACGCTGGGCCTCCTCCACGACCTCGCACGCAAGCTCGACGCGCCCGTCCACCTCGGTGAAAACTGCGTCCGCCCAGCGATCCTCCGCGCCGTAGCGGACCCTCGCCTTGATGCCCTCGGAGGTGACACGCTGCAGCCGCACCCTGTCGAAGCCTGCACGCTCTGCCGCAGGCACGAAGTCCGCGTGCAGGACCGGAAACAGATCCGTGCGCCGCACAGCCACCCGATCGAACAGCAACAACGACGCAAGGCTGCCCTCGCTCGGGCCGTCCGCATGACGGTAGCCCTGCTCCGAGCGAACGAGGCGGTGCACCCCGTCTCCTCGCATCAACCAAATCTCTGGCTCCTCGAACAAACGCTCGAGGTCGAGGTGCGTGACCAACCATCGCGCCACCTCGGGGTCTTCCGCGTACAGATAGCCCTCCGGCATCAAGATCGCCCGCACCTCCTTGCGGTGGTGACGTGCGCGCCCCCGCAACGTCTCGAACGCCGAAAACGCGCGCCGAGGATCGTCAAGGGACTCAGCCAGAACGCGGAAGTACACTGGCACCTGTTCAAGGTCGCGAACGGGGGGGCGACGAAACACAACCGGCCAGCCCTTGGCCTGGCCCAACACGCGGTGTCGTTGCCCGTCGAGCCGTGGGGTGCCCGCTAGCGCCGGAAACGAATCGACGCGACCCCGCAGCCGTCGACACGCCTCGCGATCCGCGTCACGCTGCGCGATCTCCCGATCTCGAGCTTGCGCCTGCTCGTCCGCGCGTTCGTCCCGCGCCTGCGCCTCGTCCCTCGACTCTCCCGCGCAGGAGAGCATCGAGCAGGCGACGAGCAGCGCGAACCGGCGTCCAACTTCCATGACCGACCTCAACATAGGCGACTCTGAGTCCAAACGCCAAGCACGACCGGAGCCATCCCGACCATCGTCGTTCGCTCGCGAAGCGTCGGCCGACGTGGTACAGGCGACGTGTGCGTCGATGGACCTTGACCGCAATGGCCCTGCTCCTCTGTAGCGGATCGCCGGGGTGTCGTGGGTGCACGAAGGACTTGCGAGAGGGGGATGCGTTACTCGCTGACGCCACCGTCGCCCCCTCGCTCGAGCCCGTGGATCGCCCGCCCCCAGAGGCCTTCCTGACGGACGCCTTGTGGAACCGCGCGATGCAAAGCGAGGACGACATGGACCTCGCCAGCCTTGCCGACCGGGAAGGGGCGTCCGGCTTGCTCGAAGCCATCGAAGTCGGCGGGAAGGTGGGCCACACCGCACTCGCCGCGCTGCCCCTGGCCGACGACGCGCCCGTCGCGTATCGCCGTTTGGCCCAGCTTGCGCTCCTGACCGAGGGGACCGCACGATGGCGCGTGCTCCAAACCATCCACGACGTGGCCGCGCGCCCACCCCGGCTGAGAGAACCCGTCGACGAAGGGGGAGCGGACGTCTGCGCCCAGGCCCTGTTGCGCATCGCCCGTGACCCGCACGCACCAGGGAACCACCGCGCCGTCGCCATCTCCTCGCTCCGACTGCCTACGTTTGCCCACCACGTGGACGCCGCGCAGGTTCCTTCCGACCTCGACGCGCCAGCAAGCTCGGTCAGCTCCGCCGGACCGTGACCCTCGAGGGTCAGTCGTCTTTGCGTGTCCCGGTCATTTCGTACCGGATGAGGCAGGGCAGGGAAGTCAACCCCGAGGCGTCGAGCAGTTCACCGCACTCTGAGCCGACCCCCGGGGCGTAGGAGTACGTGAGCTTGCCCGTAAACGCGGGGATCTCGTCCTCCTTGGACCCGGGCTCCAGGGAACCGGCCGCGGCATCCTGGCGCCAAATCACGCATCCCGGACGTCCAGGCTTCGACTCCGACAGGGTCGTTGCCACCTCGCTCTTGAAGGTGAAGGCCTTCCCGTCCGAGGACAGGTCGCCCTGGATCGATTCTGCCCCGTTGGTCCAGTACAGGTGGCTGTCGTCCTTCGACAGGCGCACCTCGAAGTCCCACAGGCCGGGCGCCGCAAGGGTCCCGTCGCCGCACGTGGAGTCCGCAAGCACGGCGTCGACCTGGAACGTCCCCAGGTAGTCGCCTGGGACATCCATGCGGGCGTCCTCAGGGGCGGCCATGCAGGCCGACAGAACGGCGAGGCCGAGGCCGGAGAGCAAGAAACTTCGGAAGCGGGAGAACACGGCTGGGCACATGTCTTCCACGTATCCGAACGCGGCGCGATGTGCCAAGAAAGCAGGGGACCGGCCCATGACCCCCTACGACGTCCAAGCGTTCCGGCGAAGTCTCATGCTGGGTTCGACGCTCTGTTTCCTCGTGCTCGGCGTGATGGTGGCAACGGACGGTGCCCAGACTGCCCCCTCCGCGAAGCTGGGACAGCTCTTCACGCTCACGCCGCTGCTGGCTGCGTTGGGTGCGCTCATCGCCAACTCGCAAGCCACGGCACGCGGTGAGACACGGGCCCTCGCGAGCCTCGGGGTGTCGCCTTCGCGCGCCGGGCTGGGTGCGGCGATCGCCGTCGCGCTTCTGGGGCTCTCGGGCGCCGCGGCGCTTGCCTTCGGGCTCGGGGACATCGACGGATTGCTTCCGCGCCTTGACGGCACGTCCTGGATCCAGCAACCGGGTGGGGCGTGGGCGTCGGCAGACCTGGCGATCCGGGTGGACGCGGCGGGGGCGCCGTCCCTGCACGAGGCGGCAACGTCTCGCGTGGTATCACAGGCTCCTACGGGACCGATCGTGGCGAGCGTAGTGTGGATGACCTTGGTTCTGGCGGACTGGACTACGGAGTTGGCAGGGGGGTGGGCGCGGCTCGTCGCCACGCTCGCGGGGGGCTGGGTGGCGGTTATCCTCTTTCACCTGGTCGCAGCCGAGCAGATCTCAGGCTGGGCGCTGCTCGCCGTGCCCCTTCCGCTCTTGGCGCAGACATGGGGCCTTCGCGCCCGTCGCTGGACATACGAAACCCGGTCGAGCGGCGAACGCTGACCGGGAACGAACAATGGGGACGAGGTCGTAGGAACGATCAGGCTTCGGCGGGGCCGGCCTTGCGGTCCATCGCGGCTTGCAAGCCGATGCGCACCCGCTGGCAGCGCTTGAGGCGCTTGGGCTTCTTCGGGCTCTGGAGCCACTCGTGCCGAAGTCGCATGTTCCACAGTTTGTAGTTGGCCATGAATCTCTTCTCTCCGTAAGGCGGCGCAGTCTGCACGACGGAGTGACTCTGGTCAAGGGCAGAGCGCCCGGACGAGGCGCGAAGTTGCTGTGGGGGGAACCGAGAAAGGGCGCGCAGGGGACGACAGAAGGGGCGGGTGCTTGAAGTGACCCTAAGCGGCGAGGCGGTCACGCTGGAGCAAACGCTCGAGGCGGGTGCGGATCTTGTGCTTCTTCGAGTACACGGTCTTCACGGAGATGCTCATGCGCTGGGCCACTTCCTCCGCGTCGAGTCCCTGGTCGAAGTAGAGCGCCACGAACAGGCGGTCCTTCGGAGAGAATCCCTCGAGCATGTCGGCCAGGATCTGCTCCCGCTGCTTGCGGTCCACCTCCGCGAACGGATCCGACGTCTCGCTCCACATTCCTTCCGCTTCCACCAGCGAGCCGCGGTTCGGCTCTCGGCGCACGGACCGAAGGTGATCGTAGGAAGCGTTGATGGCGAGCATCCCGATCCAGGTGCCGAAGCGATTGCCCCGCTCCGGGTCGAAGGACCGCAGCTTGTGCATGTCGTTCGAGAGCAGCTGCAAGACCAGCGTGGCGTAGATCTCTCGGACGTCCTCCGCGCACACCACGCTCGAGAACCGTCCCGTCACCTTGGTGATGCATCGGTAGATCAGGCGGGCGTAACGCTTGTGGAACTCCACCCAGGCGTACTCGTCACCGACGATCATCGCATCGATGAGCTCCTGCTCGGTGAAAGCGCAAGGAAGACGAACCGCCTCGAAGTCGGAAACGGTCGCGGTAAGCAGGTGAGAAGCCATCAACACAGTCCTCCAGTTGGGCTGTGCTCATTGCAGTCCTCGTGCCACCCGAGATCCTCCGCTAACCTACCGAAATCCAACGACGCAGCAGCAGAGGAGACCGTAACCTTTTCCCCCTGGCCCGCGTAACGTTACGCGCAACGTCCGTCACGAGGGAAGGTCATCCTACGACTCGTCGTCGTCGTTTCTTCCCCCACCTTCGTCGCCCTCCAAGCGGATGCTCGCTGGGCTCGCCGTGCCGGTCAGTCGGATGGCTTTCTTGCCATCGGGGGCTTCGTACACTTGAACCCTGCCGTCCTCCACGAGGGCATCGAGCATGCGGCGACGGGACTCAGGTGCCTCCTCGAGGATCTCGGACGCCCAGCGCGTGACGAAGTAGTTCGCCCCCACGTAGCCTCCGTGAAACTTCTCCTCGGCGCGGCGAACCTCTTCCAGGAAGAGCGCACGCTCTGTCTCCCCGAGCGCGGCCAGGTCGTCCCCTCGCATCCGGGGAGAATCCGTGGCCTGATCGCCACCTCGCATGGTCACCGGAGAGTCGTACCACCCGGTCGGAAGCGGCACCGAGGCCGGAACCCCATCATCCGGGCGCTCGAAGTCCGACAACCCCTCCAGCAGGTCGATGTGATCGAAGGCGGCACGCCGGATCCGCGAAGCAAGTCCCGCCCCTCCCCACGTCGCCACGTACGCCTGCTTGCCGATCGCCCGCACCCCCTCCACGGCAGGCGCGTAGTCCGCGTCGCCGGACAGCAACACGAGTACGTCGAACGCGCCCACCGCGGCGAACCGAAGCATGTCGGCCACCATGGTCGTGTCGACCTCCTTCTCCTGCGTGTACCGGTTCTCACTCCCACACACCGAGCACTGGAACGTGTTGGCTTTGCGAGGGAAACGCTCGACGAAGTAGCCGGGTTGCATCTCGAGCATGTCGAGAAACCCTGTGAGCTTCATCTGTCCCTCCGAGCCTGCAGCCGCCCCTATCTCCACGCCCGTGTAGTAATAGGCCCCCCAAAGCGCCTGGCCGCCGGCTCGCTTGACCACCCAACGAGCCATCTCACCGAAGTCGATCCGCCGTCCGCCCGCGCGGTCCTTCCATCCCGCGTAGAAGTTCTTTCCGTCGATGAAGATCGCGACACGCATGGCTCTATTCCCTGCACGCTCGAAGGTGAGCGCCACAAGGGTGGCATGCTAGCGCGTTTTCAGCCCGAAACGAGTTGTTTCTCGTTCCTGTCCGCATCCCGCATTGCAGGAATCCCCATCGAGCGTCTCGCCCATCGACGCGCCGAGGCCCGGGACCTACAATCGGGTCGTGCTCTCGCTTCTCCACGCAGGCTGGTTGCTCGCATGGTCCCTGGTCCGGACCCTGCTCCGTCGCCTACTGCTTCCCGGCAGAAACGGCCTCGCCCAGTTCGAGCAGAACTACGCCAACGATCGGCTCGTCCCCCTGACCGTCGCCGAGCGAGACTTGCTCCCCGCGCTGGCCCCCTGCATGGCCTGCGGGCGCTGTGACACCCACCTTGACGCTCGCATCGCGGATTCCCACGGGGAGTTTCGCGGGATGATGGCCTTCGTGCTCTCTGCCTCGCGTTCCATGCCGGACTTCGACGCCGCGAGCCATGCGGTGGTCGGTCTCTCCGACGCCGACCTCGAGGCGCTTCGGACCCGGTGTCCCGCCGACATCCCCTTCTCCGACCTTGCTGGCTTCGTGCGACGCAAAGCCCAGCTCATGCCCTCCCGATGACCCATCCGCGCCCCACACCCAGACTGAGCTTGTCTTCCCCGCCGCATGAACCCTGGGCCTTGGTGTTGGGCGCTTCAAGCGGCTTCGGCGCTGCCACGAGCGCTGCCCTCGCCGGCGCCGGTTGCCATGTCGTGGGCGTCCACCTCGACCGTCGTGCCACCCACCACTTGGTCACCGAGGCTGCCGCGCGCGTCCACTCCTTCGGTCGGCAAGCCTGGCTCTACAACACCAACGCCGCGGACGAAGCCAAGCGCGATGCCGTCCTCGACGACGTGGCGGCTCGCTGGTCGTCGCTCGACCCGCCTCCGACCTTCCGCGTTCTTTTCCACTCGCTCGCGTTCGGATCCCTGCTGCCCTTCATCGGAAGCGACCCGGAGGACCGAACCAGCCTCCGACAGCTCGAGATGACCAGCCTCGTCATGGCCCATTCCCTCGTCTCCTGGACCCAGGCCCTGGTCGAGCGCCGCATGATGGTCGAAGGGGGCCGCATCTTCGCAATGACGAGCACCGGGGCACGGTCCGTGTGGAGAGGATACGGCGCCGTCAGCGCCGCCAAGACCGCCCTCGAGGCGCACGTCCGACAGCTCGCCGTCGAGTTGGCCCCCTCGGGCATCACCGTGAACGCCCTGTGTGCTGGCGTCACGGACACCCCCGCCCTTCACAAGATCCCCGACCACGAGCGCATGAAGGACATCGCCCTTCGAAAGAACCCTCACGGCAGGCTCACGCGACCGGACGACGTCGCGCAAGCCGTGCTCGCCCTGTCCCAGCCCGAGACCCACTGGGTCACGGGAAACGTGATTCACGTGGACGGCGGAGAAGCAATCGTAGGGTAGGGGATCAGCTCTTGACCAAGGTCAGCCGCGCCCCCGCGGAGAACGCGGCAACATGCCCGCTCTCCTCGACGACCACGACGTTGCAGGCATCGTCCACCCTGATCAGGTCCGGTACCAAGTCCGCCTCGACTTCCCCTAGCTTCTCGCCGTCGCTCGGACGGAGGACCAGGACGTTTCGCTGCGGCAAGAACAGGGCGCCAGACCGCAAGACGGGGTCGAGGACTCGCGGGACGTCGCCGTCCGGGTGCGGGTCCGCCGCACGACGCCACCGCACGACGCCGCTGCGCAAGTCCAGACCAACGATCATGCCGTTGTCGCTATTGATGACCATCATGTCGTCCACTGTCAGCCAAGAAGAAGTCGTGGGGGCGAACCCCGGTTCCACTTGCCAGCGAGGTTCGCCGCTGGCCCGCTCGAACGCACACAGGCCGAGACCTCGTCGGTCTTGCGTCACCACGACGACGAGCTCGTCGCCGGTCAGAGGGGCTCCAACGGACCTGAGTCCCGCGGCCATGGTCCGGCTCCACTTGACCACGCCGGTCCACGGGTCGAACGCGTGCAGCACTTCGATTCCGCGGGTGACAGGAGCGCCGTCTCCCGTGACGGCGAACAAGTCGTTGCGGTCGTAGGACACGGGTCGCGTGAATCGGAGCTTGTCGCGCACTCGCCACACGGTCTCCCCAGAGGATACGTCGAGCGCGGTCAAGGTCTGATCCGAGGAGGAGACCACGAGTAGCTTGCCTGCGCGTCGGACCTTGATGGACCGGCCTCGTCCCAGGGCGTGGCGCCATCGAACCTCGCCGGACACGTAATCCACGGCAGTGATGTGTCGTTCCCCTTCGCTCAGCACGACCAGCCTCGGCAGTCCCGGAGCGTTGACGACAGCCCCTGCTGGCAAGCCGCCGCTGCGGGCGGCAAGCCGGGCGGTCATGGTGACTTCCCCCGTGGCCAGGTCGTGGAAGTTCATGGCGCCTTGAGGGGAGAGCCGTACGAGCCCGTTCGGGGCTGCGACCGACACCCCGCGTTCGACCGGCGCTCTCCATAGGAGCCGACCGCCGCGTCGGTCGATGGCGGCCAGCTCACGGGCTCCTGCCACGACGAGGCGATCTCCGAACAGGAACACGGACTGCAAGTCGATGCCGGGAACCGCTGCTTGCCAGCTTGGCTGAAAGCGCAGGCGCCCATGTCCCCAGGACACGTCCGCCATGCGACGGCCGGGCAGGGACGCCGCGAACGCGCGGTAGCTCTCGGGAGAATCGTTGAGCTTGGCGTCTTCCCGCACCGCCTCTCTCAGCGCTGCGGTCAGCTCGCGTACGTCTTCCCGGAACACACGCATGCGGAGGTTCGACCGTTGCGTGCAGTCGTTGCGCAGGACTGGCCGCACGAGCGCGCGGGCAAACGCCAGCACCGCTTCCACGAACGACACGACCGACACGGAAGGGAACGTGGGGGCACCGCGAAGCCCAGCCGTTTGCGGCCCGCCGAGCGTGAGAGAGAGCACCCCGCTGCTCGTGAGCCGCACGGCCACCGTCACCCCAGACACTTGCCGCCGGTGGTTCAACGCCGCACCAGCTTCGCACGCCTGGAGAACCTCCGAGGCCTCTTGCATCAGGCACTCGGCGATCAGAAACGGATGCACCTCTCCCAGTTCCCGACGAACCTCTCCCACCCGTACCCGAAACGGGCCGCTGAACAGCAACGAGTGCAGGTCGTTGCGCTCCACGTCGCTCAGCACCGGCTCGTCCTCGTGAACTCGCAACGCAAACTCCGTCGCGAAAGACACGGGCGCCTCGCTCTGCGCCTCGACCCGCACCTCGATCACTTCGTCCAGGCGCGACGACGCCTGCCAGCTCATCTGCCCGAGGAAACGTCGCGCAGCTTCCAGGTCCCCCGACAGGGGCTCCGTCTTGCCAGGCTCCAGAACTCCGTCGATCGCGCTCACGATCCCACGGAGAAGGGCCACCCCAGGGACGCGTCGCTCGTGCACCGCGACCTTCGGTTGTCCTCCGGCCTGGAACACGCTCACCAGAACGTCATCCCCGACGCGCTCTAGCCCAAGCGCCCAGGCATCACGTTGATCGTAGAACCGCACCGTCGCACGAGTGTGCCTGTGGGTAGCGAGATCGGCTGCTGCATAGGCAAGGTCCCGAAGCAACGGGATCGCATGGTCTTGCCCGATTCTTGCCGTGACGTTGGTACCGTCGACGAGCACGTCAACGACGCCACGCAAGCTTGAAAACGACCGGGGGGCGGCCTGAACTGGCCGCCGATCGATGACGATCTGAAAGGCCCGCATGTGTTGTCGTCATCGTAGGCCGGCGAAGGTGACGAACGAACTTTTCGACTCGATCCGCCATGGACTGGACACGAGCGTGAAGAGACGCTAGCCCGACCTCATGCGTGCCGCGCAGCGTGTTTGGGCTCCGCTGCTCGGGTTGTTGTTCGCCGGAGCGGCCACGTTTGCCCTGTACGGATTCACCGTCGACGACGCTTTGATAAGTGCGCGCTACGCGACTCACATCGCGCAGGGGTTTGGGCATCGGTTCAACCCGTCGGGCCCGGTCACAGACGGGGTGACCCCGTTGGTCTGGCCGTACCTTCTCTGTCCTTTTGCGGCGGACCCGAGCGGTGCGCTCGAGGCAGCCCGTGGGCTCGGTGTGATCGCATGGCTCGGCGCCTCGGTGGTCCTGGCCAAGCATCTGTCGCGCATTGTGGGGCCACGCCTGTCGCTGGGACACTTGTCCCTCGTGGTTGCGTTCGGAAGCCCCGCGGTGGCTGCGTGGGCCAGCGCAGGAATGGAGACGGCGTTTGCCCTGTGCTTGGTCACGATCGCGACGATCGTGGGGGACTCACGAAGGCGCTGGGGTTCGAGTGTGCTGCTAGGCATCGCGTGCACGCTGCGCCCAGAGCTCCTCCCGTTCGCCTGCACGCTTGCGCTCGGCTGCGCGTGGCTGGACACGCCAGGCTCCGACGAGTCGGTTCGCCTGCGCGTCCGGTCGCTTCTCGTTCACGCAGCGGCTGCGCTGGGTCCCTTCGTCCTGATCGTACTGGTCCGCTGGGTGGTGTTCGGCGCCCCCGGGCCGCTCGCGCTGCGGGCCAAACCGTCGGATCTCACGCACGGGCTTCGGTACGCGACGGCCGCCTTTTTGGTCGCGGGCGCACCGCTCGCGGTCATGGCGCCGTTGGCCTGGCGCAAGCTGCCGGCCTGGCCTCGGTGGCTGCTCGCCGGGTGGGCAGCACACGCGGCTTCGTGCGTCGCCGTGGGCGGAGACTGGATGCCCCTGTCTCGACTGTTCGTGCCCGTTCTTCCTTGCCTCGCCATCGTCTTCGCCCACCTCGCACGCATCTCACACCCGGCGTCGACCGCTGCGCGCACCGTCCTCTGCGTGGCCGGTCAGGTCTTCGTTCTTTCGACCGTGGGAGCGAGCGCCCGACGGGTGTTCCAGGACCGAACGGTGCTGATCGAGCAACTTGGTGAGCGGGTACGTCCGAGCGACGTCGTCGCCTCTCTGGACATCGGCTGGGTGGGCGCTGCTCACCAGGGCACGGTCGTGGACTTGGCTGGCGTTACGGATCCCGTAGTCGCCGGCCTGCCGGGCGGGCACACCAGCAAGCGTATTCCCCCAGAGATGCTGGCCTCGCGCGGCGTTACTCACCTGCTGCTGCTTCTCCCGTCGGCGAACCCTTTGTCGCCCAGCGAAGCCTGGGAGAACTGCGCGCTGAGCCGCGCAGTGGAAGTCGGTCTCTGCCGCGCAGACCAAGTGCGCGCCAGCTTCCACCTCGCAGGCGTCGTGCGTTCGACTGACTCCCTGCAGTACCTGTTGCTCGAGCGATCCTCAGGGCAAGGACGACGCTTCACGTACTACGGTCACACCGTCGCGCGAGATGCGCACGTCGAACACGGCATCGTTCGTCCACGCGCGCAGCAGGGACGAAACGGGGAGGGGACGAAGTAGGAGCCTTCCCGTTCCGAAGGACGCTCCCGTGGCGCACAGCAGAAGGTCGACGCGCCCATCTGGCTCGGGAACAGCGAAGCGCGTGGAAGGATCGCGCAAGTCCACGCCGAAGTCTTCCGTCAGCTTTGCGAGCCCGAGGACAGCGGAAGAGATCACGCTTGCGGAAGCGTTTTTTTGACCGAGGGCGTTCTCGGCATCGCGGCTCAACGCCTCGACGAGCTCGTCGAGGGTGTAGCGCGACGGGTCGTACCGGTGGGCGCTGAGAGCGGACGGGACGAGGTCCCAGCCTGGGCTGTAGGGTTTGAGGTCGACGATCGGGGTCTGATCCTGGAAGTCGAGCCGGTCGACCACCACGGTGTCGTGGTGTAGCTCGAGAATGCGGGAGCAAGTCAATCCCAAGGGGTTGGGACGAACGGGGGCGCGCATGCCGAACACCCCGCGCGCAGGAGACGAGGCCGAGGTCTTTCGTGGGCGAGCACGCAGCACGTCTCGCCGGGCGTTGTGAAAGAAGCCGATGATCCAGAGATGAGAGCAGGCGCCCAGGCCGTCGAGCGCTTCCACGAACGGGGGGAAGATCTCGATGCGTGCGGGGCCGCCGCCTTGTCGAGGGATGCCGTGGGTGTCGGGGTAGGGGGTCCTCGCGACGCCGATGGGTTCGAGTTGGAAGGAAAGCATGGTGACCGCGCGGGCATAGGACAGTTCCTGCGAAGGAGTCCACAGCGGATCGAGCGGGGCGTGGTGGGAGAGGGGGTCGAAGCGCGGATCGACGAGGGGAGATGGAACGAAAAAAACGCTTGCATGGGGGTGCAAGCGTTTGGGAGAGAGGAAGGAGGAAGTGGCGACCCCACGGGGACTTGAACCCCGGTTACCGGCGTGAGAGGCCGATGTCCTAACCACTAGACGATGGGGCCAGTTTGCCTCGGAGAACCGATTTTCAAAACCGCTGGTGCGGTGGCTGGGGGACAGGGATTCGAACCCCGATATGCAGAGCCAGAATCTGCTGTCCTACCATTGAACGATCCCCCAGTGAGAAGATCGACGAGGACCGAAGCAAGCTCGCGGTTCGCAAAGCGACTCGCGACGGGGAGGGGACCTTAGCGGGATAGCGGGGCAAGTCAAGCGATTATTTTTATGCCGAGGACATTTTTTCGGCCTTGACCCGGGTGCAGGGAGCCTTATCTTGCGCCCGCCTGGCGGATTAGCAGCCACGGCGTTCGAGTGCTAACAAGCCGGTCCGCAGAGCTGGCGAGAAGGCCGGCCCGGAGTCGGCCATCGGAGGTTTGCCACATGAAATTGAGGCCTTTGGGAGACCGCGTGGTCATCAAGCGTGTAGAACAAGAGGAAAAGACCAAGGGCGGCATCATCATCCCCGATTCCGCCAAGGAAAAGCCCGTCGAAGCCGAAGTGATCGCTGTCGGCCCCGGCAAGGCCCTCAAGGACGGCAAGATCCGACCCGTCGAGGTCAAGCAGGGCGACCGCGTCCTCATCGGCAAGTGGTCCGGAACCGAAATCAAGCTCGACGGAGCCGAGCACGTCATCGTGCGCGAAGAAGACATCCTCGCGGTCGTGAACCGCTGATCCCAGGAGACAGATCGATGGCAGCCAAGGAAATCAAATACAATCGCTCCGCACGCGCCGCCATGCTCCGCGGCGTCGACGCCCTGGCCAACACGGTCAAGGTCACCCTCGGCCCCCGCGGCCGCAATGTCGTCCTCGAGAAGTCCTGGGGCTCCCCCGTCATCACCAAGGACGGCGTCACCGTCGCCAAGGAGATCGAGCTCGCCGGCAAGTTCGAGAACATGGGCGCCCAGATGGTCCGCGAGGTCGCCAGCAGAACCTCTGACAAGGCCGGCGACGGAACCACCACCGCCACCGTGCTCGCCCAAGCGATCTACCGCGAGGGCATCAAGCTCGTGGAGGCCGGCATCAACCCGATGGACATCAAGCGCGGCATCGACGCCGCGGTCGAGAAGGTCGTCACGTCCGTCAAGGGCATGTCCCACGCCACGAAGGACCGGAACCAGATCGCTCAGGTAGCCACCATCTCCGCCAACGGGGACACCACGATCGGCAACACCATCGCCGACGCCATGGAGAAGGTAGGCAAAGAAGGCGTCATCACCGTCGAGGAGAACAAGGGCACGGACACCGAGCTCGACGTGGTCGAGGGCATGCAGTTCGACCGCGGCTACGTGTCGCCGTACTTCGTGACCGACGCCGAGAAGATGGAAGCGATCCTCGAGGAGCCCTACGTCCTGGTGCACGAGAAGAAGATCTCCAACATGAACGACATGCTGCCTCTTCTCGAGGCGGTCGTGCGTGAGGGGCGTCCTCTCCTGATCCTCGCCGAGGACATCGAGAACGAGGCCCTCGCCACCTTGGTCGTCAACAAGCTGCGCGGGACCGTCAAGGTTTGCGCCGTCAAGGCCCCCGGCTTCGGAGACCGACGCAAGGAGATGCTCAAGGACCTCTCGATCCTCACGGGCGCCAACCCGTTCATGGAGGACCTCGGCCTCAAGCTCGAGAAGGCCACCATCCGTGACCTCGGCCGCGCCAAGCGCATCGTCGTCGACAAGGACAGCACCACGATCGTGGAAGGTTACGGCGACAAGAAGGAAATCAAGGGGCGCACTGAGGCCATTCGTAAGCAGATCGAAGACACCACCAGCGATTACGACCGCGAGAAGCTCCAGGAGCGTCTCGCCAAGCTCGCTGGCGGCGTGGCTGTGATCCGCGTCGGCGCCCACACCGAGACTGAGATGAAGGAGAAGAAGGCCCGCGTGGAGGACGCCCTCAACGCCACCCGAGCCGCCGTCGAGGAAGGCATCGTCCCCGGTGGCGGCGTGGCTCTGCTCCGCGCCCAGTCCGCCCTCGAATCCCTCACTTTCACCGACGAGCGCCGCCACGGCGTCGCGATCATCCGCCGGGCTATTGAAGAGCCGCTCCGCCAAATCGCGAACAACGCGGGCGTGGACGGGTCCGTGGTCGTCTCCAAGGTCGCGGAAGGCAAGGATGCCTTCGGATTCAACGCGGCGACCGAGAAGTACGAGAACCTGCTGGACGCGGGCGTGCTCGACCCTGCGAAGGTCGTTCGAACGGCCCTCGAGCATGCTGCGAGCGTGGCGGGACTGATGCTCGTGACCGAGGCCGTCATCGCCGAGAAGCCCAAGAAGGAGTCCAAGGACGCCGGCGGAGGCATGGGCGGCATGGGCGGCATGGGTGGTATGGGCGGCATGGGTGGTATGGGCGGCATGGGTGGTATGGGCGGCTTCGACATGTAAGCGCGCGGTCTGGTCTGTTCATCCCCGCCTGCTAGCCCCTCTCTCCCTCAACCCAGTTACTCCCACCAGATAGACAACCCTTCTTCGTGCAACGCTTGAACCCCACGAGCGTCGTTGAGAAGCTGCGTCTTCTTGCGGTTCAGCCTCACTGTTCCTTCAACAAAGGCTTCAAGCAGTTTCCCAGAACCACTCGGAATTGAAGTCATATTCCTGACGATCTTCCTCGGGTACCGGATGCTCCCTTAGGGGGAACCGCCGTTGGCGCCATCCGCGGGTCTTTGGCAGAAACAGGTCGGGCCGGGTATGATCGACGCGATGAGCGATCCACTGTTCGATCGGTTCGGGCGGGAGTTTGAGGCTGGTCACGTCCTGTTTCGCGAGGGCGAACCCGGAAACGTGATGTTCGTCATCCAGTCCGGCGTGATTCGACTCACGAAGCACGTGGCAGGTGAAGACAAGTCGCTGGCCTTCCTGGGCGCGGGCGAGTTCCTCGGGGAGATGGCGATCTTGAACGCCAAGCCCCGGACGGCCACCGCGGTGGTCGAAGAAGGGCCTGCTCGGTGCCTCGTGATCGACGCACAGACGATGGAGGTGATGGTGAAGAAGAACGCGGAGATCGCGCTTCGCCTCATCAAGAAGTTATCAAAGCGGCTGGACTCCGCAGACGCGCTCATCGAGATCCTGATGCATCGGGACCCCAAGGCTCGCGTGTTGCTCGCGCTGGTTCGGCATGCGGAGGAGTACGGTGAAGTCACGGAGCAGGGCATCGCGTTGCGGTCGACGGGGGAGGACCTGGCGAAGCAGGTGGGGGCCGACGTGGAAGTGGCCGACCAGTTGCTGGGGCGTCTGCGTCGGTTGCGGTTACTGCACGTGACGAGCGATGGACGACCCCTGGTTCCCGATCTGAGCCGGCTCGAGGAGTTCATCGAGTTCCTCGAGCAGCCCAAACAACCTGGGGATACCTGAGGCGTTTTGGGGTGAGCGCGGCTGGCCGCCGCGCAGACCGTAGGTTGGGTTGGCGAGCAGGTTCGAGTTCCTCGCACTTGAGCTCTTGACGGTTGAGGTCAGTGGGGAGTCGTCGATCGCATCCGCTTGACCCGAGCGCGGCGAGCAAGTGAGGAGGACAGCGCGAGCTCAGCACGGTGGGGGCGGGCGGAAGCAGATGGCGCTCAGCCTCAGAGGAGTTGAGCGAGTTTCTCGAGCGGCCGAAGTTGTTCGCTGGCGCTCTTGACGTTTGAGGTCGTTGAGGAAACGTCAGGGCGGCGGTCAGAGCAAGTGAGGAGGATAGCGGGGCGGGCTCAGCACCGAGGGGCGGCGGGGTGACGGTCGGATGAGATTGGGGGAGACCACAGGGGCCATGCCCGCGAAGCCGCTCGCAGAGAGGCGGCGAGCTTGGGGCGATTCCTGGGCTTCCGGGGTGCGCTACCGGTGCGGGGGGCCAGGCTAGCCGGTGCGATGCCCGGGCGATGTCGTTAGTTGACATAATGTATCTTATGCGTTTTATTTGGACACCTGCGGGGGCACCAAGGGCCCCCGGTCTGGCAAGACCCCGCTTGCCCTCCGCCGCCAATACCAAGCCCCGGGAGGCCTTTCGCTGCCAGAACCCTGACGCTCCGACCTGCGCACCCTCCGGCGGCTACGCGGCCCCGCCGTCCGACCCGAAGCCTAGCCCCGCGGACGCTCCGGCGGCGACACGTGCAACGACAGCCAAGACCCGCCGTCCGACAGTACGAACGCCCGGTTGCCGTACGTCACAGGAGCCATCGAGAACGTCATCCCCAGGTCGATCCCGTCGATCACCTTGCCGTTCAACGGCGACAACAGGAAGACCCCGTGTCGCGTGGTCGTCACCAACAGCGCCCCGGCAATCTCGGAAGGCGCTGACACACCGCCCGCAGGGAGCGCCAACCGCCAGGTTTCCGTTCCGTCTTCTGGGTCGAGTGCCCAGAGTCCCGACGTTCCCGTGGAAGCAAGGAGCACGCGCCTCGCTGGAATCGTCGGACCACCTTCACGCGGCGCGTGGGCGGGCTGGGACCACATCGTCAACTCCGTCACCCCGAGCACCCGGTCGTTCGACCAAACTTGGGCCCCCGTGGCCGCGTCGAGCGCGAATAGACCCCCGGCGTAGGTCGCCACGTACACCACAGGCCCCGTCGAAATCCTGCTCACCAGCGGCGTGGTATCCACATCGAAGTACTTCGGTACCTGATAGCCCTGGGCCTGCTCCACCTCGGCCGCTAGGTCGACGGGTTGCCAGAGCGAAGCCCCTTCTTTCGCATCGAACGCCATCACCTGGCCGTCCGAGAACGCGAAGAACACCCGGCCGTCCAGGGCCGCAGGCCCCGCGTATCCCGCCACGGACATTCCACCGACCGGCGCGCGGTGATAGTTCCACTTCATCTCGCCGGTCTTCGGGTCCAGCGCCACGATCGTGTCGTTGGCGTTGGTGAAGTAGAGCAACCCGTCGTGGAGGAGCGGCTTGCGCTGCACTTCCGAGGCCGACATGAAGCGCCAGTGAAGGTCGCCGTCCTCGGCGTCGACCTTGTACAGCGCCCCATCGTTGGATCCGAAGTAAAGGACGTCCTCGCCGGGGTCGTACAAGGGCTCAGACTGGACGGCACCCATCGTCTCGAACCGCCAGATGCTCGACCCATCATGAGCACGGAGGGCATACATTCCGTGGTCCGATGTTCCGACGAAGACACGACGATTCCGGGCGTCGATGGCAGGCCGCCCGCGTTCGTAGGCCTCGTCGAAGTTTCGGCCTTCGAAGGTGAGTTGGGCCTGGGAGATCAGGGAGAGGGCCATGCCGGGCCGGTTCTCCCAAAGCGGGACCTCAGGGTTGGCGCCCTGTCGCGCCGCATCGCAACCGAAGGCAGCCGAAGCCACCAGGATCCAAGACGCAACGCAGGGACGTGGGAACCACACGCTCAGTTGCCTCCGGACGTCGCTGGCGCTGGGGCCGGGGCCGGAGGCGTGGCGGGTGGAGCCGGGGGGGTGCCCGGAGGCGTGCCCGGAGCCGTCGGGGCGCCCGGAGGCGTCGGGGGGGTGCCAGGAGCCGGCGTTCCTTCGAGCTCAGGGGGATTCTGGCGCATCTTCTCGAGCTCTTTTTGCAGCTGCATCAGTTGCTCGGGCGTGATCTGCCCACCTCCCGGCGCGACCGGCGGGGCCAAGGGCTCCGCGTTCGGGTCGACCGACCGCATGAGGGCGTCGACCTGGGCCAGGAGGTACCGGTTGCCCCCCGGGTCCTTGGCGTCGGTGCCCTTGAGACGCTCCTTGAGCTTGTTGAGCTTCTCCTTGGCCTCGTCCTTCTTGCCCTTTTCGAACGAGAGACGTGCCTGATGGTAGAGGCCAAAGTTCTTGTAGGAGTCGAGATTCGAGTCGGCCAGCTCGGCATAAGCGGCAAGTGCCCCGGCTTCGTCCCCCTTGCCCTCGAGGGCCATGCCCATGCGTTCCTTGGCGGCCATGCGGACGGACTCGTCCGCCTTGGCAAGGTCTGTCGCCAGCACGGCGTTGAGAGCTTGCACGGCGCCATCGAAGTCGCGTCGCTCCAACAAGACGCCAGCCTCTCCGAGGCGTGCGAGGATCCCGGCACCGGATCGGCCATGGTCGTTGGCAGCCACGCGATAGGTGCGAAGGGCTTCGTCCTGAAGGGCCTGGTAGGACTCGAAGCGCGGACGGGGGTCGGCGTCCTTGTTCTTGTCCTCGTCCGGCGTGGGCTCGGCCTTGTCGTCCTTCTTTTCCTCGACGATGCCCGCGGCGTTGACGGTAGCGAGCATGAGCGCGGCGGACGCTTCTTCGCGGGTCTTGTTCGAGTACCAGTCCCAGGTTGCGTAGCCACCGCCTGCGACGATCAACCCGACGATGCCGAACTCGATGGCGCGACGATTGGTCTTGATCCACTTGGTGAAGGCGGCGAAGCCACGGGCCACCGCGTCGTCGACCATTTCGCCAGTATCGAGACCTGTTGCGCCGATGCGGTTGGCGCGGCTCTTGGCGCTCTCTTTGGCCTCCTCCATCTTGCGAGCGGCCTGCTCACGGACGCGCTTGTTGCGGTCCTTGGGCGGAGCAGTCCCCTCCCCCTCGGCGCGCTTCTTCTTCTTCTTCGAGACGACAGCTTCCTCAGGCTCGCCGACGTCTTCGCCCTGCGTATCCTTGTCTTCTTCGTTCAGGCTCACGGCGCGAGACTGTAGTCATCGCGCGGGGGAATGGAACAGGATTGTGGAAGGGGGCGTCACTTCGCCGTCGGCTCGGTGGTCCTCCGTGGACTCCAGCCAGCAGAGCTAGCAGAGCTGGCCTCCGTCCACTCCGGTTTAGAATCCTGCCGCGGCGCGCGCGACGTCTTTCGAGACCAAGCCTTGCTGGACCAGACGCTTCAGGTCCATGGCGAAGGTTTGCATGCCGTAGGGATGGACGCCCTTTTCCATGACCTCCTTCAGGGCCGGGTTGCCCTCGGGGCGACGGATGGATTCTCGTGCGGTCCCGGTCATGACGAGCACCTCGGAGGTGAGGACCAGGCCTTCGCCGTCCTGCTTGGGCAGCAAGCGCTGGGCGATGATCCCCTGGAGGCTGTCGGCGATGCGGTCTCGCAACTCGCTGGAGTCGGCGAGGTCGAATAGGGCGAGCATGCGGTTGATGGTCCGGGTGACGTCCGGGGTGTGCAGGGTGGTGAGCACGAGGTGACCCGTCTCGGCGGCCTTGAGCGCGATGTCCATCGTCTCCTGGTCGCGGATCTCACCGACGAGGATGACGTCGGGGTCCTGTCGCAGGGCGGCGCGCAGGGCGACGGCGAAGCTTGGGGTGTCCATGCCGACCTCGCGTTGGCTGATGGATGCCATGTCGTCCTTGTGGAGGAACTCGATGGGGTCCTCGATGGTGACGACGTGGATCGGCCGGGTCCGGTTCATGTGACCGATCATGGCCGCGAGGGTCGAGGACTTCCCGTTGCCTGCGGCGCCCACGACGATGACCATGCCGCGGTCCTTCTCGGCGAGGAGCTTGGCGGCTTCGGGGCACCCGAGCTGTTCGAAGGTGGGGATATCCAGCGGGATCGAGCGCATGACGATCGCGAGGCTTCCACGCTGGCGATACACGTTGACGCGGAAGCGTCCGACCCCGGCCACGGCGTAGGACGTGTCGACCTCGGTGAGGTCCTTGGTGGTGGTGAACCCGCGGTACTCTTGGAGGATCGTGGTGGCAGCCGCGTCGGTGTCGTCGGGAAGGATGCTGTCCATGCGGAAGTAGACCATGCGTCCCCGGACCCTGGCCCCCGGGGGTTGGCCGACCTTGAGGTGGACGTCACTCGCGCCGGCTGCGACGGCTTTGGAGAGGAGTTGCTGGAGGAAGGATGGACTGGCGTAGGGGCTACTGGACACGGTCCGAAAGATAGGTGGGACGGAGGGCGCGTGGCAACATGAACCCGTGCTGCGTGCCCGAAGTCGCTGGGTTGAGGCCAGCTACCGCGGAGGTCCGGTCTACCTGGAACCTGGCGGCGTCTCGGGGCCGGCCAAGGGGAGCATCACCTGCGACGCCGCAGCCGCAGACTTCGTGTCGGCTCGCTGAAGCTTGCGATGCAGGCGGGCACGGCGTCGGTTCGCGGCGGGTTCTTCCTCGGCAACGCCACGGTCGACCAGCTCGATGGCGCGCTCGAAGGCCTTGAGGTGGTGCTCGTAGAGCTTGGCGAGCTCCAGGCGCAGAGAGGGGTCATCCACCTCGCGAGCGAGGCTCTCGAAGTCCGAAAGGGCGGCGTCCCTGTCCCCGCGCGCCTTGGCGAGGGCGGCGCGTGTTCGCAGGGCCGGGACCCCTCCCCCTTTGGCCACGGCTGCGTCCGCCATTCCAGCCGCTTGTTCGGGGTGGTGGGCTCGATGCATGGTGGAGGCAACCCCCGCAAGGTCCTCCCCCGAAAGGCCGTCCAAGGGCTCCCCGTACAAGCCCACCAGGGCGGCCATGGACACGATGTCCCACACGTTGTGGGTCACCACGCCCAGCAGCGCCCCCTCGTCCCCGGTGCGAAGAAAGTGAAAGTACCGGCCCGCCACCTCGCCCGACGGAACGTCGTCGACCCGCCCGAAGCCGAGCACACGGGATTCGACCGACCCGAGATTGCATGCGCCTATGCGCGCCTTGTGGACCCGTCGCGCCACGTGAACCAGGTCCAGGTGCGGAAGGTCGCCCAGGGGCGGCAGGCGGTTCATGACGAGCCGCGTACGAACGAGCGGCATGTCGAACGCCTTGCCATTGAACGTCACGAGCGCGGAAGCCTTCTGCAGCCGCTCGAGGACACGGGTCAACAGGGGGCCCTCTTCCCCTGGGCGACGCAGCAGAAGTTGCTCCACCACGAAGGGCCCGTCGTCGGAGAACCAGCCCAACCCAATGAGAAACGGCAGGGTCCCCGTGCCTCCCGAGAGCCCGGTGGTTTCGGTATCCAAGTACAGGGCGTGGCGCATGTCGACGGACGCGAACGTTGGGTCGAGGGCCAATAGGGACAGCATGGCGGTGTTGGCGTCCCGTGCGAGATGGATGGGAAACCGTCCGACGCGATGCTGCCGCTCGAACGGGAGGCAACGTGCGTAGAGCGTCCCCAGCGGAGTGGGGTGTTCCACGAAGGGCAACTCCCCTGAGCTCGGCTTGCGCGGAGACGGAGCGGGCGCGGGGGTTTTGGCGACGATCCGAGCGATCTTCTGCCTCAACCTCTCGAGTGCGGCGGAGCGATCGGACGGCGGCTGTTGCTCATCGTCCACGGCAAGCGAAGCCTCAGGCACGGGCCCGGAGGGTCCGACCGCCATGAGCCGCTGCAGCTTACGCGAGAGCTTGGACACTGAACGTACGCTTAGTCCTACGCTGCCACGGGGGATCATGCAAGGCTTCGCGGCCCCATCCCAGCCTTCCCCCGCGTAGACGGCGTAGACCGGGGAAGGAGCCGGTCACGGTCGCATGGGGAAGACGTCGGCCGCCATCCGGAAAGCAAGATCCGGAGGTTATTCTTTCCCTCTCCGGACCGCGGTGGGGCAAAGGCGGGGCTGGTGCTTGCCGACGGGCGCGGTCCCGTGGGAGTCTACGCGCACCCGATGAGTCAGGCGGCGCGAACCCTTGCTTCCGCAGCGCGGCGCCCAGGCGCCCGGGGGGTCGCGGTCGGTGTTGCGCTGGTGGTTTCTCACGCGGCTGCCGCCAGCTCCACGCTGGGAGATGACGCACGACGAGTGGAGAATGCGTGGGTCCAGGCATCGCAGTCCGTGACGCACATGAAGCCGCGGTTCCTGGTCGCGGGGGACGTGTCGCCGATCGTGACCCGCTCGGTGCCGGGGGGTTGTGTCACCGTCGGAGTGATCGGAGCGCGGACCACGGACTTCACGGTGGAGGTATTTTCGGGCGAGGCGGACCTGGTGAAGGAAGGCCCGAGGGATGAAGAAGTGACCGGCCAGCAAAGCATCGCCGGGTCGGTCTTGATCTCAAGGTGCGGGGCGGATCGCCGAGAGTTGGACGGACTCGTGATCCGGATGAAGTCGCCGCAAGGTACGGTCGAAGTGCTGGTTGCCCGCGGTGTGCAGCCAGCGCCGGCTTTCGACGGGGTCTTGCCGGAGCGAACGTCGGGGGTGACGGCGCAAACGGAGAGGCCGGGGGCGCCACCGGTCGTAGCACCGCTGCCCGAGCGAGTGGACACCGCGATGCGGCAGATCCGGGAGACCGGAGGGCAGGCGGAGGACCCCGTAGAGCTACCTGCGAACGCAGAGGGCGGTGCGCGCAAAGGCGTGGTGCTGGAAGCGGGATGCCATCGTTTCGTGGCCTCCCCTGCCCTTCGCGCGGGTGATGCGATTCGCCCGTCGGACACGGACATCGAGGTACGGCTGGCAGACGGGCGGGTGTCACGGGACCGGAGCTTCGCGACGGACGCCATGGTGGACCTGTGCTTAGGGGAGCCCGAGCGCGGTGATGTGCTCATTTCCGGGGTCCCGGCGCGCGGCGGGGTGTCTCTGCTGCACGGTCTTTGGGCGATACCGCGAGGGATTCCGAAGGTCTGGCCGTCTGGCGCCCGGGCGGCGATCGCCCACGCGCTGCTGCATCGTCGGTGGCCGTCGCTTCCGGACGAACCGGCGTGGGAGGGCATGGGAGCCGGAGGGTCGACCGTGGTCTCGATCTCGACGGAGCCTGGCGCTTGCTACATCGTTGCGGCGGGAGCGACGGGGGGTGATGTTCGTGCGGTGCGGTTGGGCGTGCGAGTTGGCCCACGGTTCGCGACGGACAATGGCGGCGGGGGGTTGGAGGCGGGGCTTGTTTCCTTCTGTGCGGGGGGTGAGAGGGAGGCGAGACTCGAAGTCGATGCGATCGGGGCGCGCATCTCGTGGATGGCCGGAGCCTGGAAGGTGGCTTCGAACCCCTTGGGCATGGAAGTGTTGCCATGAGAGCATCCGGACCGTGGAAGTGGCGAACGGGACTTGCGTTGGCCGTCGTGGGAGCAGGCCTCGGTGTCGGGTGCTCGGGCGGCCTGCCGAAAGGGCAGACCGCGGAGGCGTCGGACGCGTTGGTGCTGGGGGCGCCCGTCGAGGTCGATGCACGGGGGATCGATGCGGTTGCGCTGTTGGGCCCGACGGCGGAGGGGTTGGTGCCGGAGGGCGCGAGCGGGTTGCAGGTGGTGGCCGCGGAGGCGGCGGCGGAGGGGGATCGGGTGGGCGGCTTCGTCCAGGTGCGGGCTGACGCGTGCTTGATCGCGTACGCGCGCGGCACGGGTTCCGTGGAAGATCTCGACATTCTCGTGTTCGACGATGCGGGGGCGAGCTTGATGGCGGACCAAGCGGTCAGCCCATCGCCTGCCGTGGTGGTCTGCCCCCCTCACGCGGGGCGCATGTACGTCACGGCTCGGGTGGCTTCGGGACAGGGTTTGGTAGCCTTGGGGGTTCAGGCGGTGGAGCCGTCGCGGGCCGCGGCGATGGCGATACGGTTGGGGGCGCGCATGTCGGCGCGGGAGGGGGAGATGCTCCGGCAGGAGGCGTGGCCGGGCCTTGCGGGGAGGATCGAGCAGCGCCGGGCGGAGCTTGCTGGGCGGTGGGTGGAGTTGCGGAGGCTTTCGGTGCCCGTGAGCCAGCGGGCCCCCACGTACGTTTCGGTGCCCCTGCCCGGGTCACGGTGCCTTGACGTGCTTGTGGTCCCGAACGAAGAGGTGCGTGGGCTGCAGGTGACGGTGGCAGACGACCGAGGGGCGGTGATCGCGCGGGGTGCGGACCGGGGCGAGGAGCGGGTGGCGCTGGTGTGTTCTCCCACGGACACGACGATTTCGGTGGAGGTTCGGCCTCGTCGAGGGCACGGGATGGCGGCCGTGGTGTTGTCGCGTTCGGAAGCGGGTGCGGAGACGGAGCTTGCGGTTCGTCCGGACGCGCGCCGGGCGGGGCCGATGCTTCCCCTGGAGGACGTGTCCCGACGCGTGACGACCTTGCTCGCGGCTGGCAAACAAGGACGGGCGAAGGAGGTGGGTCGGGGGCCGCTTCGCATGGGGGGGACGGTGCTGCATCGGCATCGGGCGGCAGCGGGTTGCACGCGATTCGACGTGCTGGTGGGGGCGCCGCTGACGAGTCTGCGCGCGGCCCTCTGGCAGGGGGATGCGTTGTGGGCGAGGGCGGAAGGCGGGGAGCAGACGACGCTGTTTGGCTGTGTGGACCAGGCCACGGATGTGGAGTTGGAGGTAGAGGGACAGGGCCAGCCGGGCGAGCACCTGGTGGAGGCGCGGTGGGAGGGGGATGTGCCGGTGGCGCTGCGAGCCCACCCGGTCGCGGCGGCGCGGTTGCTTGGCCGGCTCAACGCTGGCGGAGAAGTGATCCCCGCTTCAGCGGTCACGGACGTTCGTGTGGTGGACGTCGATCAGGAGCACCGGCACACGCAGAGCGTCGCGGTACCGGCGGGGTCGTGCCGGACGTGGGTGGCCTCGCTGGGGCCGGGGGCATCGGGGCTGAGCGTGCTCGCGCTGGCGGGTCGCGAGGTCGTCGCGCGGGGACACGGCGGCGAGGTGGCGACGGCACGGTTGTGCGCTTCGGAGGGGCCGCTTCGGGTGGAGCTTCGTTTGACGGTGGGGGCTGGACGAACGCAGGCCTTGGTGGGGCTGGTGGATCGCTAGGGTTGCAGTCGGTGTGAACACCTGCGAAAAGGGCTGACCATGCGCGACTTTCGTGCCCACACGCTGTACTTCGCCTTCGTCGACCGGTTTGCCGATGGGGACACGGAGAACAACGGCGGCAAGAACCCGGTGTGCTTCGACGGGAAACGGACAGACCCCTACCGTTATTGGGGCGGTGACCTCGAGGGGTTGACCCAACGTCTGGACTACCTCGCGGCAATGGGAGTGTCATGCCTCCGGCTCACGTCGATCTTCGAACAGATGCCGACGCTGACCCTGGATCGGGGGCGGCTTGCGGCTCCGTATCATGGGCAGTGGACCGCGGACTTCCGTCGCATCGAGCCGCACCTGCTTCCGCGCGAGGAGTGGGACCGACCTTTTTCGGACCGGAACACGGCGTTCGATCGCCTGGTCGCGGCGTGCCGGGAGCGGGGCATCCGGTTGATTTTGGACGTGGTGTGTGACCGGTCGAACCCTGGTGGGGACGACAGCCCTGCTGGGGAGCTGCGAGACGATGGGCAATGGCTTCTCTCGGCCGAGCACGACACGCTGGGTTGGTATCGTCGTGGGTCGTACCGTGAGGAAGATGGGACGGGGGACTCCCAGGTTCGCTTCAACGAGAACAGCGCTTCGTTCCGGGCGTACTTGCGGGGCGTGCTGGAGGACTGGGCGCAGCGCGGAGTGGACGGCTACTGCTTCGACGCGGTTCACCGGATGCCCATCTGGTACTGGCAGGAGCTCACGTGCTCGTTGAGGCTCACGAACCCTTCTCTGTCGCTATGCGGCGCGGCCATCGCGCGGGCAAGCTGGGAGGAGGCGGCGGTGGACTTCGCCAACCAGGCGGGGCTCCGGCTCGTGGACACCGCGTTTCAGCGGCGGGTCGTGGAGTCCCTGTGCTGGAAGGACGTGGGTGGACTTCGTCGCATCGCACACCACTTGGAGCGCGACGACATCTTCGAGGATGCGACGAGCCTGGTGACGTGCCTCGACAACGAGAAGACGCCGAGGCTGCTGTCCCAGGGGCTGCCGCGGGAGCATCTCGTGCTCGCGTTGACGTTGCTGATGACGTCGCGCGGGATCCCTTGCGTGTTCTATGGGACGGAGCAGGGGTTGCACGACGACACGGACCAGGGAGTGGATCCCTACAACCGTCCGATGATGTCGGCGTTCGACCTGGAGCATGAGGGTGCGCGGGCGCTGGCGATCTTGGCGGCGCTGCGGCGCGACAATCTCGCGGTGCAGCGAGGGCACTACAAGACGCTGTGGCTGAGCGACGACGTGTTGGTGTTCAGCCGGGCCTACGATCACGATCGCGTGGTGGTGGCGCTCAACCGTGGAGCGGACACGAAGGTCGACGTAGCGGAAGTGCCGATGGCGAACGGTCCGGTGGTCGACCTGATGGAGGGGGCGGGGGCGTTCGTGCAAGACGGGCACGTGCGTGGCCTTGCGTTGCCGGCGGGAGCAGCGCGGGTGTTCGCGCACACGGAGCCGCGTGAGATCGTGGGGGCGAGCGTGTTGTGCCGTTTGAGCGGATACGCGTCGCGGTTCGGGGAATCGGTGGTGGTGACGGGCGACGTGCCTGAGCTTGGGGAGTGGGACATTCGCAGGGCGCCGCGGCTGCAGTACGTGAACCGCAACTTGTGGATGGGGGACGTGGTGTTCGACGTGAGCTGCGGGAAGCGGGCGTTGTACAAGTACGCGGTGGTGGACGAGCGAGGGGGCGTGGTGAGGGAGTCGGCGATGCCGCGGGTGACGGAGATCCCGCACGAGAGCGGGCGGGAGTGGGCGGACCGGTGGAGTTGAGGACACGGGAGTGAAACAGACCGGTGGGAAGGTACGGGTTGCGCCCGCGAGCGGTCCCGCGGTGTGCCAAGCGAAGCTTGGGTGAGGACCGCGCGACGCAGGTTCTTTCCCACGTCGAAGGAGCGCGACATGATTGATCCCATGGGTCTTCGCAACCTCGGTTTCGCGACACTCGCCCTCTGCACCGTTTCTTCGCTGATGTCGTGCAGCGAGGAGAAGGAAGCTCGGCCGGCGCCGACCGTTCCGGATGGCGGGGATGGCGGTTGTGGGAGGTCATGCGCCGAGATTGGCGCCGACTGCGGTGAAGTGCTCGACGATTGCGGGAAGGTTGTGCAGTGTGGTTCGTGTCCGCAAGGCCAGACCTGCGGGGCAGCCGGCGCCAACCGTTGTGGGGAGGGTGCGTGCTTCCCCACGACGTGCAGCCAACTCGGCGTGGAGTGTGGCCTTTGGAGCGACGGTTGCGAGACTGTGTTGGATTGCGGGACTTGCCCGGAAGGGACCGCTTGTGGTGCCGCGCAAGCGGGCACCTGTTCGCCTGAGCCGGACGGGCCCGACGCCGACATCGCAGACGTTGTGGACGTCGGTGACTCGCACGATGCTCCCTATCCGGATGCGGACATCCCTTCTTGCAGTGACGGAATCAAGAACCAGGACGAGACCGATGTGGACTGCGGCGGCTCGTGCGCGCTGTGTGGAGACGGCCGAGCCTGTCTGACTTCGTCCGAATGCGCGTCAGGCTGGTGTGATGCCACCCAGAGCAAGGTGTGCTGCACGCCTGGCGTGGGCGGCTGCGCCCAGACCTCGGTACAACCCTGGACGACCCCTTGGCCCGCCCCGGTCGGAAATTACTATCGCTATGCCCCCACGGCCATCGAGGAGAACGGATCTCGGTACTACTTCTGGTGCGGCAACTGGACGAATGGAGACGTCACGGACCACATCGTGATGAGGGTCGATCAGTGGAGCGGGAGCGGTTGGACGGTAGGTGCGGAGAAGGTCGCGCTTGCGCCGGGAGCCTCGGGCGCGTGGGACGACCGGCACGTCTGCGACCCCGACGTGGTCCAGGGGGAGTTTCGCTACACGGCTCCGGGGGAGACCGTCCCAACCACGTACAGCTACGCCTTGTTCTACCTCGGAGTCGACGACGAGCAACAAAACGGTGGGGTGAACCGGGTAGGCTGGGCTGTCGCGAAGAGCTTGGAAGGCCCGTGGAGGCGAGTGACGGTTTCGGGGCCACTGGTCGACTCGAGCGAGTGGTGGGGAGTGGGTCAACCGGCGGTGACGTCGATCGATGGCAAGGGCGAGGTGATGCTCTTCTACACCCGCGGAGATTCGCAGGGGACGCGCACGATGCGCCGGTCCGCCACCTTGCTCGACGCCAACGCTCCCGTTCTGCAAGCGGAGATGGAGGTGCCCGTGAGTGGCTTGCAGCAGCTCGACGGATCTCCGGACCCGTACAACCATGGAGGAGCTTTCGTCTTCGACAGCGTGCGCGATCTGTTCTGGATCGTACGCGGCGTGCACCCCTTCCCCCAGAGCTGTCCTGACTTCATCTCGACCGAGCTCGAGGTGGCGTCCATCCCCGGAGCCAGCATGTGGAGCGGCACCGGAACGTGGACTGTTCACGGCCATCTCACGAGCGCGTTGATGGGGTCGGGACGCGCATTCGATGGGGGCTTCGTCCGAACCGCCTACGGCACACTCCTCTCACCCGAGCGAATCGACCCGGTGGTGTCAGTGGCCAGCGCATGCACTGGGAACGTGTTTTCGACGTCGTTGTGGACCTATCGCACGCATGACGTTTCCGTCACGCTGCAGTAGCGTGGCACTAGCGTGACCGGGGCGCGGAGACGGGCAGCATCCGTCGACGTTCTTCCCGGGCTCGGCCATCACCCGCCCTGCCGATCTCCGCACCAACCCCAACAAACCCCTTCTGAGGTTTCTGCGGCTTCTGTGGTTCTCCGGGCTCGGGCTCGGGCTCGGGTGGGAGTCGGTGAGTGAAGGAGAGGGGAAGGCCACGCGGAAGACGTGGCCCAGAGGGAGGTGTGCGCTACTTCTTGAGGTCGAGCTTGTCGCCCAGCTTCTCGCGGATGAGGGCGCCGAGGGTGGAGGCTTGCACGGCCTTGGGGGCTGCCAGCTCTTGCACCGGGTGCTGGCCGATGTCCTTCATGGTCAGCGTGATGCGACGGTCAACCACGTCGACGTTGGAGATCTCGGCTTCGACGTCGTCACCGATCTTGAGCTTCTTGCCCTCTTCCTCGACGACTTCGGAGACCGGAACGAGTCCTTCCACACCGTCGCTCATGCGCACGAAGACGCCGTAGTCGACGATGCTGAAGACCTTGGACTGGACGACCTTGCCGGGCGGGAAGTTGTTGAGCATCTCGGGCCACGGGTCGTCCCACATCTGCTTGATGCCGAGAGAGACCTTCTTGTCGTCGTGGTTGATCGACAGGATGATGGCCTCGACCTCATCGTTCTTGTGGTAGATGTCGCCGGGGTTGTTGACCTTGACGGTCCAGGACAGGTCGCTCTTGTGGACCATGCCGTCGACACCCTCTTCGATTCCGACGAAGACGCCGTAATCGGTGAGGCTGCGGACCTTGCCGCCGATCTTGTCGCCCGGATGGTACCGCTCGGTGAACAGGGTCCAGGGATCGGGCTCGAGCTGCTTGAGGCCGAGGCTGATGCGCTTGGCCTTGGCATCGACTTCGAGGACCTGGCACTCGATGTCCTGGTTGGGCTCGAGCATCTTGCTGGGGTGCTTGATCTTCTTGGTCCAGCTCATTTCGCTGACGTGGATCAGGCCTTCGACGCCGGGCTCGAGCTCGATGAAGGCGCCGTAGTCGGTGATGGACATCACGCGGCCATGGACGCGCTTGCCGGGCGGGTACGCCTCTTCGGCATGGTTCCAGGGATCTTCCTGGGTCTGCTTGAGGCCGAGGCTGACGCGCTCGGTTTCGGCGTTGTACTTGAGGACCTTGACGGTGACCTCGTCGCCGACGTTGAACACCTCAGACGGGTGGTTCACGCGGCCCCAGGACATGTCGGTGATGTGCAGCAGGCCATCGATGCCGCCGAGGTCGACGAAGGCGCCGTACTCGGTGATGTTCTTGATCGTTCCGATGACGGTCATGCCCTCGGACAGGGTCTCGAGGGTCTTGGCCTTCATCTCGTCGCGCTCCTTCTCGAGCAGCACGCGACGCGACAGGACGATGTTCCCGCGCTTCTTGTTGAACTTGATGACCTTGAACTGGTAGGTCTGACCGATCAGCTTGTCGAGATTGCGGATGGGCCGCAGATCCACCTGGGATCCGGGGAGGAACGCCTTGACGCCACCGCGGATGGTGACCTGCAAGCCACCCTTCACGCGCTGGCTGATGGTGCCGTCGATGATCTCGTCGCGCTCGCAGGCGGCGGAGATCTCGTCCCACACCTTCATCTTGTCGGCCTTCTCCTTCGAGAGGGAAACGAGCCCGTCGTCGTTCTCCCGGCTCTCGATGAAGACATCCACGGACTCGCCCGGCTTAAGCGCCTGGCCTGGATCGCCCGAGAACTCCGAAAGCGGAATCACGCCCTCGGACTTCCCACCGATGTCGACGACCACGTGATCGCGGGCGATGTGGATCACACGCCCCTTGACGATCTCGCCTTCTTTTCCGAAACCGCTGGCCGCCGTCGTCTGCTCAAAAAGCGCTGCGAAGCTTTCCTCTTCTTGGCTCCCACTCGCGGGAGTCATCTCGATCTGATCTGTCATGTTGTTCGTTTACCCTCAGCTTTCCTAGTAGTATCCGGCCGCGCGGGCGTACCCTGGGCGACCGAACCCGCGAGGGGCGTACTTCAGCCCTGGGGGCAAGTCAAAGCAAAAACTGCCCGCTTTGGGCCTCGCGCTAGGACCTTCTGCTCCGGTCCGCCCGCTCACGGCGGCTGGGCCACGGGGTCCGCCTCGAGCGCGAATTCCACCCGCAAGACCTCCCCCTGCAGCGTCGCATGCGAGGATTCCCCGATCTTTCGGAGGACCGGGCCGTCGGACCCGGCCAGCGCGTCCCTCACCCGCTTGAGCGTCTCCCCTGCCCTCCCCGCATCCCGGGCGTCCCCATACACGAGTTCCGCCCGCACCGAACCCCCGCGCTCCGCGTGCATCCCCGCCCGAATCTCCACCCGCAAAAGCCCACGCGCCATCTGGACGAACGTCGGGGCCTTCTGTTTCCAAGCCTCCGGCAGCAGCTCCTCATGCACGTTCGCTGCGAGCACCACCACGTCATCCGCTTTCGGGTCCAACCGATCCGCGTCCGGACCGTCTCGGAGCACCCGAAGTACGGAGTCCACCTGGCCAGGCGTCGCGACCAATACCTCCCCCCGGTCCGAGCGCATCATGAGCGCGACGGCCGACCGGTCGGACGACGGCACCTCCGGCTCGAAGACCTCGAGGTCCCGCCGCGTGCCCGCGTACTTCCAACCTGAGGCGTTACAAGGGACGTCGGTCCGCTTCGGGACCCCCGCGACCACCGCGAGAACGTCGCCATCCGTGCCGTTCGGCCCGAAGCGCAGGGCAATGCGCACCCTGGCCGCCGTGTCCAAGCAACCGGACAGCGTAGACAGCACCGCAGACGAGAGTCCGCTGTCCGCCAGGCCCTTGCGAACCGCCCCATCCACACCGTCCTGTCGCGCTCGTGACAGGTCGATCCGCGCGACCAGGTCCACGTCGCCGGGAACCACTTGCTCGAGGCTGGGCGACCACCCGGCCGGGAGGGGCTTGGGAGGAGGCGTCGACGCGCATCCCCAAAACACCATCGCTAGCGCTGAAGTCGCGAGGCGCGGGTCAATCCAAGGAACGTGCGCCACAACGGTTCACCGGCCGCGCGTTTCGACGTGGCCGAGCATGGTATCGAGCACCTGCTCGATCGACATCGAGGTGGTGTCGAGGTCGATCGCGTCGTCGGCCCGACGCAGAGGGGCCGCCGCGCGCTGCTCGTCGCGCTGGTCACGCTCGTTCATGGCCGCGAGCGTCTCCTCGAAGTCCACAGAAACCCCCTTGGAGGCAAGCTCGTCGTACCGTCGCTTCGCGCGCTCGCGGGGCGTGGCGGTCATGAAGAACTTCACGTCAGCGTGAGGGAAGACGACGGTGCCGGTGTCCCTGCCCTCGACGACAACGTTGCCCCGGGCGGCGATGCCGCGCTGCAGAGAAAGGAGGGCTTCGCGGACCTTGGGGTGCGCGGAGACCGTGCTGGCGCCGGCGCTGATGTCGGGGGTGCGGATGGCCTCGGACACGTCCTGGTCGTCGAGCAGGACGCGCTGGGCCCCTTGCTGGTTCACGAAGCGAAGCCGTTTGCGCTCGACGATGTCGTCGGCGACCTGGCGCACGGCGGCTTCGTCACACCAGGCCTGGGCGGAGCGCTGGCAGGCGAGGGCGAGGGTGCGGTAGATGGCGCCGGTGTCGAGGAAGACGTAGCCGAGGCGGGCGGCGAGGGCGCGTGCGAGGGTGGACTTGCCGGCCCCGGCGGGGCCATCGACGGTGATGACGCGTGGGTTGGTCACGGGAGCACTCCTCAGCGGCGCAAGGATCCGGCCCACCATTCCATCAAGCGGCCGGCCCCCTGCACGTTGACGGCAGCGATGAACTGGACGTCTCGTTCCTCGGCCCGCACCTGGAGGTTCTGGATGGGAGGCTGGATACCGAGAAGGGATAGCAATCGGGCGTAGGAGCTGAGCTGGGCGAGTTGATCGAGGGAAGCGCTGGCGGCCTTCGCTGTATCCGCATCGGGATAGGTGAGGGAGCCGGCGAGGTTGATGCCTGGGGGTTCGAAGTTGCCCAGGACGCGGACGACGGTGAGCCCGTTGAGGAACGGGGTCTGCTGGGCTGCCCCTCGAACGACGGGGTCGGTGCTCAGGTCCGCGACGCCGACGATGGAAGCTTTGGGGTCGTCGATGAGGGAGGCCATCCAGTCGGGGACCTCACGGCGGACGCGTTTGTCCCGGATCCGATCGAGGGTGCGACGGATGCCGGTTTCGTTGCCGGCGATCATGGTCTGCTTGGTGACGACGACGAAGCCGATGTCGCCCGCGACGTACAGGTCGTTGTTGGCGTACTCGAGGCGGGTGAGAGGCACACCGAGGGCGGTAGGACGACCGCTGGTGGCGGCGGTGCGGATGGCATCGGGGTCCAGGTTGCCTTGCACGACCATGGCGATGTCGGCGCCTTGGAGGGAGTAGATGCCGATGACGACACGCTTCACGTCTCGTGCGGGGTCGAAGTTGGACTCCGGGCCGAGGGGCATCATGGCCTGGATGAACTTGGCGGTGGGGCCGCCGAGGTCGGACTGGAATGCGGCGCGCGCGTCGATGTGCACGAGGCCGGCCACCCCCGCAGGCAGCAGTGCCAGGGGATCCCTGTCGATTTCCTCGGAAGACAGGCGTGTGCCGTCGCCGGCCAGGACGATGCTGTCCCCTTTTTTTGTGCACCCGCAGCCGAGCACCGCGAGGAGCATGACGGACAGCAACAGCAGCCCGCGCCCCAAGGCCCTTCGCACTCGCAGTCGTTGGATCATCTGTATGCCCCGGTCGAAGCCATCAGGCTTCAGCAATGCGTTGGAAACGAGCCGATCACCTTGAAGAACTTCGTGTGCTTGCGGATGTCGTCGAGCGCGGACACGAGGGACCGGTCGGTCGCGTGGCCGAGAACGTCGATGTAGAAGATGTAGTCCCAGACTTCCCCAGGAACGGGGCGGGACATGATGTTCTTGACGTTGATGCCGCGCTTGGCGAAGTCGTTGAGGACCGCGAGCAAGGCGCCCGGCTCGTTGTTGAGGGTGAACACCATGGAGGTGACGTCCTTGCCGGAGCGCTGGGAAGGCCGCGTTCCCACCACGGCGTAGCGCATGCGCAGGTCGTGCTGGTCCCCGATGTTCGCGATCACCACGGACAACCCGTGCCCATCCCCCATCTGCTCGTGGGCGATGGCGGCCCCTCCGTGGTCCTCGGCAGCGAACTGGCATGCCACGGACGGTGAACGAACGTCGATGATCGAGGCGCGCGGGATCCGCGTCTGGAGGAAGGCTTCGCAGTGGGCGTGGTCATGGGCGGTGGCGTAGACCTTCTCGACGTCGGCTTGGTTGCCGGTCCGGCTCAAGAGGGCGACGCCGGCTGCGAGCTCGCAGAGCCCCGAGACCACGAGGTCGGTTTGCTTGAGGGCGAGGATCGTGCTGAGGACGGGACCTTCGTGGGACGTCTCGTAAGGGACGATCGCGAAGTCGACGCGGCCCCTGGTCAACTCATCGAGGGCAGCGGCGGGGGACTCGCAAGCGAGAGCCAGGACGCCAGCGCCGAAGACCTGCCGGGTGGCGACGTGGCCGAGGGCCCCTTCGGCGCCTACGAAGGCGACGCGGGCGGGGCCTTCCAGAGAGGCGCACGCTGCGTGGATGGTCTTGAAGATCTGCTTGGCGCTGTCCCTGGGGAGCTCTCCCGTCGCCTGCTCGAGCAGGCCGTCGAGGTGAGCCCGGTCGAGCACGTGGAGGGAGGGGACTTCGTCCTTGGTGAGGGAGCCGACCTCGCGGGCCAGCTTCGCGCGGGTCTCGAGGATGCGGAGGACTTCCTTGTCCGCCGCGGCCATCTGCTCACGGAGTTGATCGACCTTCTTTCGGTTCGACATGGGGGCAAGCGTAGTGCGGTGACGGGGGAAGGGCAAAGGGGAAGAGGCCTCTGCCCGCTCACTTCAGCGCGTCTAGCTCGGAGCGCGCCGTCACGGCGCGGCGGCTCGAGGGGTACCGCTCGATGATGAAGCGCAGGGTCTCCTTGTAGGCGTCTTGCTGTCCCTTCGCGCGGAACTCCTGGGCGAGGTCGTAGAGCGCCTCCCCGGGACTCTCGGAGCGTTGGAGCGATGGGTCGTCGCTGCCCTGGCACTGCATGGGAGCCAGGGCCACGACCGCGGCTAGGGCGAAGGAGCGCAACACGCGGCGAGGATAGCACGAACGGGTTTGGATCGCGGGGGCGGTTGTTTCGCGGATGGCCTGCGGAAGGGGTGCATCAACCTCTACTCACCACCGAGCTTCTTCAACTCGGCATCGATAGGCGTGTGGCCCCCGCTGGACGAGAAGATGCTCGTAGCTTCGACTCTCGAGGAAAGACCTTGGGCACGGCCTTGCCGTGCCGGGCTGGACTCGGCGTTGCCGAGTCGCCACGGATGCGGATCTGTCACGCCTCCAAGCCTGAGTCGGTCAAGCGTGAGACCACGCCGTTCCGCAAGGTCACTCCCAACGCACGCTACCTCCTCGACGAAGGCGGCACGGCCGTGGCCGCCGACACGGGCCGTCTCCGTGGCCTGAGGAAACAAGCTCGGTCAGGCGTGGCGAAAGCTTCTCCCGTGGCGGGTGAACCTTGGGTGGCCGTCCTTGGAGCGAGGTTCGCCATCGCGAAGCTTGGTCCGCCATTCCCGGAGCTTGGTCCGTGGGGGACGAAGCTCGGTCCGCCGGTCCTGAAGCTTGGACCACGGTCGCGAAGCTTCGCCAACGGGTGTGCGCGTGCGAATCCCTGCGAAATGTGGCTTGGATGTCGGCGATCGACCCTCACGATTCGACCAACGTGGATTGCAAATCGAGTGGAGGAGCGGATCCAGCCAGAAACCAAGCACTCCCGACGGCGAGTCGACGTTCCCGATCGCCAGTCGAGCTTCCCGGCGGCTGGCGAAGCTCTTGGCTTCGGCCGAGAGCTTCCCACCTTCTGCCCTTGCACAAGAACCCGGAGGATAGTACCCACGAAAACGGAAACTGCGATGCGAAACCTGGCCCAAAACACGCTACAACGCCTTCGAGAGTGCGGCCGAGCTTGTCTCGATCCGCCCCCCCCCCCCCCCCCCCCCCCCCCGCATCTGAGGAATCCGAGGAATCTCAGGACGCGCGAACCATGGGATGGCGCGTCATCCGTCTCTTCGCCCTGGTCCTGGGTGGGGGCGTCTTCGTCCGCTCCGCGTGGGCGAGTGACGACGCGTTCATTGCCTTCCGTGCCATCGACAACTTCACCCACGGCCACGGGCTCGTATCGAACGTCGGCGAGCGCGTGCAGGCTTTCACGAGCCCTCTCTGGATCCTTCTGCTGACCCCGCTGCACCGGCTCACCGATGAGCCGTTCTTCACACCCATCAGCGTGTCCCTGGTGCTATCCACCGTCGTTGCGGCGCTGATGATTTTCAAGGTGCCCGTGCGACCCGTCGATGGCCTGGTCGTCGGGCTCATGATCCCCTTCTCTCGCGCCCTTGTGGACTACGCCACGAGCGGCCTTGAGAACCCCTTGATGCATTGCCTCGCCGTCCTCTTCCTCCTTTTGTACTTCCGCGCGGGAGCCACGCGGCGCGCCGCATTCGGCCTTTCCTTGGTCGCTGGGCTGCTGTTCCTGACGCGGATGGACACGCTCCTCATCACTGCGCTGCCCCTCCTGCACTACGCGGTCTGGACGCGTGGCAGCAAGCTGCTGCCCTGCATGGCGCTCGGCCTTCTCCCCGTGGTCGCGTGGGAGGCCTTTTCTGTGCTGTACTACGGATTCCCGTTCCCCAATACCGCCTACGCGAAGCTCAACGTAGACGTCGCCACCGGCACGCTCGTGATGCAGGGCCTCGGATACCTGCAAGACTCGCTCGCCCGAGACCCGCTCACCCTTGTGGTCATCGTCTTCGCGCTCGTCGCCTCCGTTGCGTCCCGCAACATCCGCGCCCTGGTGCCCATGCTGGGCGTGTTGCTGTACCTCGCGTACCTGGTCAAGATCGGAGGGGACTTCATGTCCGGCCGGTTCTTGACGGTGCCCTTCGTGGTCGCGCTCGCCGTCCTGGCCGCCTGGATCCTGCCCGCTCTCCCGACGCGCTGGTCCCAGGGCGTTGCAGCGGTGGCTGCGCTCATCGTCCTGTCTGCACCGTTCAACCCCGTTCGGGCAGTCGTCGAGCCCTGCTCGGTCCCCAACCACGGCATCACGGATGAACGCAGTTGTTACTACGAAAGCACCGGACTGCTGAGAAATGCCCACAGGAGCGACAAGGGCTGGGGCTACCAGCAGCACACGTACTGGCAGGCAGGCCTCAAGAAGAAGCAGGCGACAGAGACGGTGTATGAGGATTCGATCATGGGGTTGGCAGGCTTCTCGGCTGGACCGCGCATCCACCTCGTAGACCCCGCAGCCTTGACGGACCCTTTGCTCGCCCGCATCCGCTTCTCCAAGCCCGACTGGAGGATCGGCCACTTCTACCGAGATGTCCCGAAGGGCTATCTCGAGACGCTGCGCACGGGCGAAAACCAAATCGAGTCCCCTTGCATCCGGCAGTACTACGACCAGCTCAGCTTGGTTGTGAGGGGACCCATCTTCTCGTGGCGACGGTTCAAAGCCATCTTGGCGCTGAACTTCGGGACGTACGATCACCTGCTGGCCCCGTCGTGCGACGCTCCGTCATCTTGAGGCACCCTCGCCGCAGTCCGAGACGCAATACGTCAGTGGACCACTTTCGAAGGAAAGGCCTTGGGCACGGCGGCAACCGTTCCCTCGAATCCTGCATCAGTCGGCGCCCAGGACGCGCGGTCGCTCGTCGTCCTCAGCCGATGGCCTCGGCACGCGGCAGCCAACCGCTCAAACTTGCCTCTAGGTCGAACAAGGTCCACATTCAGACCCATGAGAAGGTCAAAAAACGGATCCTTTGCGCTGCGAGTTGCCGACGACATCGTCCCGATCGGTGAATTGAAGGCTCACCTCTCCGAACGGATCCGTGAGCTGCGTAGCAGCCAGCGACCCCTCATCGTCACGCAGAACGGCAAGGCCGCGGCCGTGTTGCTCGCACCAGAGGAATTCGATCGCCTCACCAACGAAGCAAGCTTCTTCGCCGCCGTGCAAGAAGGCTTGGCCCAAGCCGATGCGGGCAGGGTCGTCGAGCACGACGAGGTGGGCAGAATCCTCGACGCTCGGTTTGGTCCCCTGACCGAGGAAGAGTGAGCGTGATCCGCTGGACCGAACGGGCGGTCGCGGACCTCATCGCGATCGGCGAATACATCGCCACCGACAAGCCAGAGGCGGCCAGGCGTTGGGTGGAGCGACTGCGCCACCAGGCCAGCCTCGCTGCCGACTTGCCCCTCGCTGGCAGGCGCGTGCCGGAGATCGAACACGAGAATGTTCGCGAGACGTTCCTGCGGTCGTACAGGATTGTCTACCGCGTGGAGGCGGCCGGAATCACGGTGCTCACTGTGTTCGAAGGCCATCGTCTCCTCCGAAGAGGTGATATCGACGACGAATGACGGGACAGGGATGCTGGACTCGGCAACGCCGAGTCGCCACGGGTGCGGACTTGTTGGTTCCGGCCCCTTGACGCGCGACCCACCTTCCGTCTTCCTGAGAACCCATGCTCTGCCCCCTCCCAGTCCCCGCCTCCTGGGTCCAAACGCACGGCATCATCACCACCAGCGACATGTTCTTTCAGGAGCACCTCGCCTGGCGACGCCTCCCCGACGGACGCACCCTCGCCGTCACACGAGCCGACTACAGCCAGGACAACGCGCCGACAGTGCGAACCACGGTGCTTGCCGTGTTCGATCGGTCCTTCGTCCTCGAACGCCTCCTGGCGTTGACCGACCTCACCCGCGAGATGACCACGGGGTTCCTCGAGAGCTTCGATCCCGCGATCGGTCCGGGCGGCGAGCTCGTGTTCTGCACCACGTGCGATCGCGTCTTCGTGCTCGATGCGACGTGGGAACGCCCCGTTGCTTCGTACGACCCGGCGGGCGGCGCGTCCGGGTGCAGCCGGCTCACGTCGTTCACCTCTGGTCGGCTCTTGGCCCTGCGCGGGGAGAACGAGCTATGCATCGCGTCCGCGTTGCCCCCCACCCTTGCGACCGGCCTTCCTCCCCTCGTGTCGATCGGCCGCGCCTACCAGGACAAGAGCGGGCAACCGTCCCTCGCCCCGTACGAGAGGGGGTCCCGGTCCTACGTCGGAGAGCTGTCGACCCTGGGCGACGACCGCATCCTCGTGCCTATGCTCTCGTGGCCCTCGAAGTCGGGCTTCAGCGGCTCCGTGTCGTATCGCGTGCTGGACGCGACGGGTGCCGACGTGGGGGCGCTTCCCCTCTGGAGCGAGGACGACCCGACGTTGCCCCGCAGCTACCCTCACACGCGCTGTCTCGGTCACCCGCAACTCGATGGGTGGGTCATGCGCACCGAAGGCGCCTTCTACGTCTTCGACCGTGACGGGAAGCGGGTAGTCGTGCGTCTCGGCATGGCGGAAGACCCGCGGTACAAGCCGCTCGCGCCGTTCCTGCTCTTCGGGGTCGGGCACGCCGGCGAGCTCGTGCTTCTTCGGCCGGACCATCACACGTTGCTGGTTTCCGAACCCATCGCCCAGTCCCAGGACATCGAGCCGGCCCTGATCGCGATGGCGGGGGCCTACGCCAAGTCCTTCACGCAAGCGAAGAAGGCGGTCGGCTGGAGCGGACGCGCGTTCGTCGCGAAGGGGATCCCGATCCCAGCCGTCGCTCCTCCTTCTGCCGAGGCCAAGCCGAAGAAGACCCGGGGATCGAAAGAAGCCGCGCCACTCGCACAGGAGGCAGCATCGGCTGCGCCGGAGCAAAGCCCCGCAACCGCGCTGGAAGCGTTGTGCCAGCGTCCGGGCGATCGCGACTTGCTCGCTCGCCTCGCCGCGGAGCTCACGGCGAAGGGCGATCCCCACGGTCGCTACATCGATGTCGTCTGCCAGCTCGAACGTCTCGATCTCGACGACCCCGCGCGACCCGCGCTGGCGAAGCAGCGTCTTTCCCTCGAAGAGGAGCACCTCGCTACGTGGCTCGCGCAGTGGAACACTCCGCACGACCTCTTTCGCCTCGGGGGAATGGCCGGCGGCGTTCCCAACGGGGTGTTCCTCGACAAGCTGCCCAAGGACGTCGACGGTCTCGGGGCGCAGCTCGCGAAACTGCCCATCGCCGAGCTGTACCTGAGCAGCTTGAAGATGCGCGACCTCGAAGCGGTCTTCCCGATGCCGACCTTCCGCCGTGTAACCACGCTCTCGATTTCGGGGACTCCGTCCACCAAGCTCGGACGCAACCTCGTGACGCGGCTCGCCGCGAGCGTCCTGTCACGCCTCCAAGACCTCGCGTTGCGGGGCGTGACCGCACCGGGCGCCGACCTGCGCGCGCTGCTCGATCGGGCAACCGCGTTGCGTTCTCTCCGACTGGCCCAGTGCGACGTGGATGCCGTCAAGCTCGGCGAGATGGCGGAGTCCCCCGCGGCCGCCCGGATCCTGGTGCTCCACCTGGAGGGCAATCCCCTGCGCACGCTGCCCGCACTGCACCGTTGGGGTGCGTTGCGGGAGCTGAACCTGGTCGGGTGCTCGATCGACGATGGAGTGGCGGACGAACCCGCTGCGGAACACGAGCTTGCGGTGCTGAACTTGGGGGGACATGGGGCCATGGGAGCGAGGGGAACGGCCTGGTTCGCGGCCACGTTCCCGCGCCTCACTTCCCTTGTGCTACCGCGCCGCCTCGGGGCCGACGCCATCCCTGCCCTTCGACCGCTCCAAGGTACCCTCGAGAAGCTGGAGGCGGAGTTGCTCTCCGCGGACACGATCCAGGGCTTGGTGTCCGACTTCCTGCCGGGTGCGTCGCGCTTGCACGAGCTGGGCCTCGGGACGGTCTCTGGAGTCCTGCTCTCGGGTGCTCTGTCGGCGTGCTCACTGCGGTTCCTCGACCTGCGCGGGAACGCGACCGACGAGACGTTGGAGGTCCTCGCATCCCACGAGGGGGCTGCAGGTCTGACCCGGCTTCACCTCGCGGGCAGCTTCACGGACGCTGGGCTCGACGCGATGGGCCGATCGGAACACCTCGGCCGTTTGCGGGACATGCAGCTGCACGGAGATGGATTCACGGAGGCAGGGGTTCGGAGGCTGCTCGGTTCGATCGGGCTCGCGTCGCTGCGGCGATTGGGACTTCTGACCTCGGTGATTGCCGACCCCTGCAGACTCAGCGTGGAAGGACAGGTTGACGTGCGAGGTCGCTACGAGTCGTTCTGATCGGGTTCTGGAACCATGCCCCCCACCGAGAAGACCAAGTACCGAGTGCTCGAACACATGGGCTGGGGCCTTTCGATCGTGGCGGCTGCCGACGACGGGCGGGTGATGCTGCGACGCGAATACGAGAAGGCGGGTTACCGGCGCACGTACTGGAGCGACGACGTTGGCGAGCGAGGAGAGCCGGTGATCTTTCACCGGCACCCTCACATCCCGTCGATTTACGAGTTCGGCGACGAGAAGGACATGTCGTACACACTGCAGGAGCCCGTGTACGGCATCACTCTCCGAACGCTCTCGCTGGGGAGGCGGCTGCCTGTGGAGCGTGTGGTGTGCGTGGCGGCGTGCCTTTGCGACGCGGTGGGGTCCCTGCACGATGTGACGCCGTTCGTGGACCTTGCTCCGCACCACGTGATGTTGTCGGTCGACGGGCACGTGAAGCTGATCGGGCGCGAGGAGATGTTCTTGGAGTGCTCCGGGACGCTGTCGCTCTCCGAGGTGATCGTCAACCGGCTGCTCCCGTACCTTAGCCCGGAGCGCCTGCGCGGGATGGCACCGGGCGGAGGGGGCGCCGGAGATGCGAGGTCGGACGTGTACTCGCTCGGGGTGAGTCTTTGGACGTGGCTCGTGGGGGAGAACCCGCACTTGCTGGGCTTGGACCCGCGCTCGCAGATGCCTCTGGTCAACCGCATCGTGCGAAGGGGGCAAGCGGGGGAACCCCCTGTGCCGTCGCCGAGGGAGTTGCGGCCTGACGTGCCCGCGTGGCTCGACGAGGTAGTCATGCGGGCGATGTCTCCCGATCCCGCGGATCGATATCAGACGATGCAGCAGATGGGGGAATCGATTCTTGTCGGGTCAGGTCGCAAGGAAGAAGAGGGGTGAACCGTCTATCCCCTCTCGGTCAGGGAGGTTAGCGTGCGAATGGTGTAGTCGAAGAAGGCCCAGTGCTGGCCGCCGCGCCGTCGCTGCAGGTCCGTGAGGGCTGGAAGAACGGATGGGTTGCCGGCCGACGCCAGGGCATTGAGCAGCATGGGCTCCACCCTTTGTCCCTCCGGTGTCTCGAGCCAGCGCATCAACAGCTCCGCGCCCTCGCGGGCTTTCGCGAGGCCAATACCGTGCAGAACCCGCTCCGCCGTAGGGCTCAACGTGGGGAAGCTCTCCGCCCAGCGCAGCAACACGCGCTTCGCTTCCGGTGTACCGATGGCCGCGAGTGTCTGCACCGCCATGTCGGTGTCCGCGTTCTGGATCGCCAACGCCTCGTCGATGAACCGCGGGTCCGCGCTCGCGTCCAGTCGCCCCACGATCGCACGCCTCCACTCGGAGCTGCCGCGGTACTTTCCAACCAGCTCGTCGTAGACTTGGGCCGGACTCCCGTGCATCAAGGCCGCCAGATGCGCGCGCAGCGGCGCAACCTGCGATCGGCCCGCCGCTCGGAGGCTTTCCAACGCTCTTTCGTCGCCTGCGAGACCGAGGCGCAGGAGCTTGTGTTCGGCGGCTTCGTCCATGCGCCCCGTGTTGTGCAGCATCCAGACGTACGCGTTCGTGTCGGGCCCCTCCCGGTTGAGCATCGCATCGCGCGTGAGCTCGACGAGGGCGTCGGCGAATTCGGGGTCGAGAGATTCGACGTGGGCAACGAGCCACCCTGCCACGCGCACGATGGCCGGAAGACCCAGGCGAGGGGAGCCGAGCCCGCCTTTCCCCCACGTAGCCACCTTTTCGAGGCAGGTGTCAGTTCCCACGGCGCAAGCGGCGCAAAGAAGCGGACGGAGGGCCTTTTGGGACGGCTTCGGTCCCAGCTCTTTTGCTGCCGTCAGCACGAGCCGCTCGCCTTCGTAAGGTGCGACCGAGCCGAGGGCCTCCGCGGCGGCGAGACGGACCGTGGCCGACCCTTCCGCGAAGGCGCGCCGTAGGAGAGGAAGGGCATCCATCCCGGCTTGTGCGGCGTACTTCTCGAGGCGGTTCGCTTGCGCTCGCCCGCCCAGCAGGTCGATCGTGTCCGGGTCGATGGTGCGTTTGCCCATTCGGGCACCACAATCGAACGGCTTTCGCGCGTCAAGCTCCGGGCTCAGCCGGTCAGACCGAGTTTGTTCCGGCGACCCGGACGGCCAATCTGGATGCTCCTCCAGAAACCTCGTGAAGGCGGAGGCCAGCCGGGGCATAACGACGGTTGGAGGTTCGCATGTCCCCCAGGTACAGGCTCGCGGCTCTGGTGTTGGTAGCGGGTGGTGCCGCCGTGTTGGCGTCGAACTGCAGCGCAAACAGCAGTGATGACGGGTTCGGCGGCGGCAGTGGCTCGGGCGGGGCCGGGGCTGCTGGAGGAGCCGGTGGGTCGAGCGGGTCAGGCGGTGCGACCGACGGCGGTCCGACCGGCGGAACCGGCGGCGGCATGATCTTGCCCGATGGCGGCATCACCGACGTCGTCAACGAGACGCCCGTCAACCAGTGCGGTTCGGAGTGTGGGGACGCGGAGCTGTGTGATCCCCAGCACCTCGGCTACGACGACAACTGCAACGGGCAGGTCGACGAGGGATGCCCTTGCACGCCAGGGCTTTCGCACTGGTGCTTCAAGGGGGATCCGGCCTCGCGCAACAAGGGCTCGTGCAAAGACGGCACCCAGAAGTGCAGCGAGACGAGCACATGGGGGCCATGCGTCGGCGGCCTCCACGCGGACGCGGTCGACAACTGCCTGAACCAGAACGTCCCGCAAGGGTGCCACGACCTGACCGTGGCGCCGTTCACCACGGTGGAGTTGAAGGAAGGCACGGGCACCTTTGGGCAAGGCGCCACCGGGGAGAGCTTCGAGGTCACGTGCCCATCGAGCATCCCGCCCGCCAACTGCCCGCAGGTCCAGAACCCGAACAGCCACGACGCGACCTACACGCCGCTGCAGCTTGGGCAATATGAGGTTCTGTACTCCAAGGACGACGGCGCGGGGGGCAAAGCCACGTGCACGTTCTCCTTGTACGTCGGTGCGACGGGACTGCGTGTCGAGCTGAACTGGGACCACCAAGGGGAAGGCAAGGCGGGCACGGACACGGAAGGGAACCCGAACGGGACGTTCGGCCCGGACCTGGACTTGCACGTTCACAAGCCCGGCGTGCAGAGCAAGTGGTTCATGAACCCGTTGCAGCCGATGGCCCCGCAGGAGGACTGTTACTACGCGAACTGCACAGCGGGGAACTTCGCCATTGCCATGCCAGGCATGGCGTCCCCGAAGTGGTTCTTCGATGACGCGTACCCGCACAACTGGACGTACCGGCTGCCCTACGACCCCAACGACCCGATCTACACCTGTTACAACGCGCCGCGTGGAGCCGGGCAGGAGTGGAAGATGTTCAACAAGGGCTGTCACAACCCGCGGCTCGACCTCGACAACGTCTCTTGTGACAAGACGAGGACCGACCCGCAGGACCCGAGCTTCTGCGCGCCCGAGAACATCAACATCGACGAACCACCTTTCGGCCTGTGGACGCGCATCGGTGTTCACTACTACGGGCATTGCTACGCGGGCGACCTGCACCCGACGGTGACGATCTACTGCGCCGGGGCGCAGGCGGCGCAGTTGGGCCCGAGCGGGTACGACGCGCCCGTCACGTTCAAGGCGTCGGATTGCCAGGGCGACGACAGCGGGAACAATGCGTTCTGGATGGTGGCGGACGTGATGGCGGTCGAGGGACCGTGCGGCGAGACCGAGTGTGTGGTGCAGCCGATCTACGGGGATCTGGCCACCAAAGCGCCGAACATCCAGACGGGGGGATTCGCGAAGGGGAACTACGGTCCGCCCTGCGCGCCGGCGGGCGACGCGGGAGTCGGGTGTTTCTGAAGCCCTACCTCGGCTTGCGACCGAGCATGGCTGCCATCACGGGCACGTCGTCCGTCATCACGGCTTCCGCCCCCGCATCGAGCGAACGAGCCAACTCGGTCGGCGTGATCACTTGATAGATCGCCAGACGCTTGTCGAGCCCCTGTAGAACGTCCCTCATCCAGGGCTCCACGATGCGGGCGGGCATCAAGACCCATGGCAGCCCGTGCCGATTGGCGTCCGCGATCCCGTCCGCCGCCATCTCGTCCCAGCCCCCTACGATGCCTTCCGCTGCTCGCTCCGCAATCCGCTTCAACACGACCTCGTCGTAGCTGATGACCACGATTCGTTCCGCATATCCGCTCGCCAGCACCCGATCGATGGCGTCGTCCGTCTGCGCCTCGATCACCTCGATCGGAGGTGTGGCGTCCGGGATCTTGACCTCCAGGAACAACACCTCGAACTTGGGGGCGAAGACGGCGAGCATTTCCTCCAACAGGACGATCGGCTCGCCGTTCTCCAAGGTGCACGAGCCCAATGCGTCCAGGGTTCGCTCCCGCACGGGTCCGGTGCACGTCGTGGTCCGGTCCAGCGTGTCGTCATGCATGACGACGTTCCGGTTGTCCTGTGTCCATTGGACGTCGAATTCCAAGCCGTCGGCGCCTTGGAGGTACGCAAGCTCGAAGCCCTCGAACGAGTTTTCGGGCGCTTGGACGGGGCTGCCGCGATGCCCGATCAGCAACGCCTCTTCATAGGGGTCCGCGCACGCGGCGAGGGTCATCAGGCCCCCGGCCAGGACGGCGGCGAGGGATCGCACGGCCCGTGAGATCACAGCGAGACCCCCATGTGAATGCCGGACACGAAGGAGGAGCGATCGCCCGCCGTCAGGTCCATCGTGTCGTCCTTGTTCTTCAACGTGACCTTCCAGACCGTGTTGAGGGTCACCTCGGCACCGAGGTAATAGCGGCCGAGCACGCGCGCATCCATGCCGAGCCCCCCAACGACCTGGTGGGTGTACATGCGAAGACCGTACGGCAGGCGCGTCAGGGCCAGCGCGTAGCCGGACACAACGTACGGTCTGAGCTCGGCCAGAGGGAAGATGGGCACAGACACCGTACCCACGAAGCTGTGCTCCGTGCCGTACCCGTACGAGGCGGATACCTCGGCGTACCTCCACGGCACGAGCCACAATCTCGGCCCAATCCCATCGCGCTGGGAGGAGCCCATGTGTACTCCCGCGCGAACCCACCGGGAGGGGTGGTCGTAGCGCTGCGCGAACGGGTTGGCGAAGCCGTCCTCGCCTTGTTCCTCGGGCGGCGTGGCTCTTGCCGGCGGCGTGGCTCTTGCCGGGAGGGACGTGAAGGCCAGGGACGAAGCGAGCAGCCACGCTCCACGCGCCCATCGGGGGCGAGAGGGGACGCTGACAGATGGTTTCTTGGGCAACGTGTTCTCTCCATGGCACGCTGGGGGCCCCCGTCAAGGTGAACCGATCGCTCCCTTTGCGGTGGCCCCGATCCGGAGCGAAGCGACGGGCTGCCAGAGCAACCTCTGGATCTTGCTCCTACGAGGTGGGTGGCGCGTGAAAGGGCTCCTTCCCCCGAGTCGGCCGAGTCGGGGGAAGGCTGGGATGGGGGCCTGAGCTGGGACCGCAAGGGTGACTCGGGTAGCACGCGCCATGCCTCCGGATCTGGGGGTGGCCTCTCCTCTGGCCGACAGCCCTGCCTTCCGGTATGCCATCTTCATGCGCTCCCTTCTCGCTCCTCTGTCGGGACGAGGACGCGTGGGGTGCGCCTCCGCGCTCGGTCTCGCCGCCGCTATCCTATCGTCCTGCGGCACGAGCTCAGGCAATCAGGCTGCCTCCCTGGCCGGCGACCTCGCAAGTCGGGCCCTCTCCGGCTCCAGCGCCCCCGAGAAACCTCCCGCTTGGTCGATGGACGCCGCCCGCTGCGGCGTCTTCCGCGACCACCGCACCGCCTGCCCTGCCCTGCGCAACTGCTCCGCCCTGTTCGGCAACGGGCAGATCCAGATGACCGTCAACGTCTGCGTGGACGACACGGGTGACCTCGAGGCGATCAAGTGGTGCAACTACGGCTCGTCCTGGTGCCGAGCCACCGCGTTCCCGTCCTGCGAGCTCGCGCAACGCTGGGCCTGCGACCACTTCGAGATCGTGGTCTGCGAGGACGAGAGCCAGCGCCATCGCATCCTGCGAAGCCGGGTCGACCAGCAGACCGGACGCTGCGGCTACGAATTGGCCACCCTGTACGGGAACGACTTGCCACCCTGAACGTCTTTGTGGGCGCCCATTCCGGCCCGTGAGATACTTCGCAGATCCACGAAATGGACGTGAACATGCGAACAAATGTCGTGCTTGGTCTTGTGGGAACGATGACGGTCGCAGCGTGCGGGGACTCGACCTCGCCTAGCGAGCCAAGTCCGGACGCCGGTGTCGGGGGCTCGGGCGCAGGAAATGTTGACGGTGACGTCGAGGGCGCCGTCGGGGGTTCGGGTGGGTCGTCGTGCGACGGCACGATCGACTTCCAGACGGATCCACAGAACTGCGGAACGTGCGGTCACGATTGCCTCGGCGGAGCGTGTGAGCAGGGCGCGTGCCTTCCCTTCGTTCTGTCGACGGAAGGAACGGAGCCTGCTTCCGTCGAGGTGGACGCCTCGCACGTATACTGGGCGGCCGGTTCCAGCATATTCCGGGTGAGCAAGCAGGGGGGCGCTTCGCAGCGGGTCGCGGACGACCTTTGGAACCTTTCCGACATCGAGGTGGACGGGACCACGGTGTTCTACGTTACGGATGCCGACATGGAGGCGACCGACGTGGGTGCTGTGCCGACGGAAGGCGGGTCTCCCACGCTGCTGGGGAAGGCGGAGGGCCCGGACGGCATGGCCGTCGACGAGGGGTACATCTACTGGGCGAGCCGCTACCTCGGGGTGTATCGAATGCCCAAGGCCGGGGGCGCGGCGGAGCAACTCGATTCGACGACGAGCCTGGCGGTGCGGATCGCCATCGACACGACCAGTGTCTACTGGTTCCTGCACGACACCGGCGTACACGGCGACGCGATCGGTCTGATCAAGACGCCCATCGGTGGGGGTTTCGGCACAGCGTTGGTCGAACCGACGGGATACCCCATCGACGTCGCCGCGGATGGCCAGCACGTCTTCCTCAGCTGGCGTCCACAATACGGCGGGGATCCCAACGTCATCGCGCAGGTGCCGGTCGCAGGCGGGTCAGTCGTCACGCTCGACACTCCGTCGGACTACCCAGGGTTGCTCGCGCTGGACGCGGACAACGTCTACTACACCGTGGCTGATGGCACCGTGCGGCGCGTGGCGAAAGGGGGGGGCAGCGTGGAAGTACTCGCAAGCGGACAGGGCACGCCCACATCGATCACGGTGGACGACGCGGCCGTGTACTGGACACGCCTCCCCGAGGGCGACCCTGCCACGGTGCTGGCCGTCGCGAAGTAAGAAGCGCGGGGATCGAGTCCCTACTCCCCGCACGTCTCCGACGTTGCCACCGCGATGCGATACCTCGTGTCGTCTCCCATCGCCGAGTACGCCATCCACCACTTGCCCTGCCACCGCACCACGGCCGGGTCCCGTGTGCTCCAGGCTTCCTCGCCCGACGGTTCCAGGTCGAGCGTGACGCCCTTTCGGGTGAATGCCTTGCCGTCCGCTGCCTCCGCCAGCCCGATCCTGTACGGCCCCGGGTTTGCCACGGACGTGTCATACCCCCCGTACCAGAGCAGCACGCGCGACCCCAGCACCACCGCGCACGGCTGCGCCGCCGCGTGGTTGTCGAACCCCGTGCCCTGCGTGAGCACCGGCCCCACAGGCTCACGCTCCCACGTGGTCCCGTCCGACGACTCCGCCCGGCCGATCCCGAACGCCTGCCCGTTGAACCCCGTATAGTACATGACGAACCCGGACCCTGTCGCCACGACGTTCGGGTAGAGCAGCGACATCGAGTCGAACGAGCCCGCCTCCCCCGTCTTCAGGACCATGCTCTCGACCATGGTCCATGTGGTGCCGTCGAGGCTCTCGGCATGGTCGATGGTGCCCGAGCCGTACCACATCAAGAACCTCGTGCCGTCGTTCAGCACCGACGGGTACGCGATGATGTTTTCGCCCTCGAGACCGTTCGTCTCGACGGGGGTGGAGAACGTGAGGCCGTCGGAAGAGGTGGTGTGGAAGATTCTGTGCAACGTGCCCTGCTTGCGGGTGATCCACAGGTGGAGCGTGTCTCCCGCTACCCATGCGGCGGGCGCGATGTATCCGCCGTAGGAACCCGCGGTCGAGTCTTCGAGCACGACGCCCTGACGAGCCCAGGTCCAGCCGTCGAGGGGAAAGCCTCCCGGGCCTACGTCCGGCGTGGGATCTGCGGGCGTGCAGGTCGGCGGCGCGTCTTGCTGCGCGTCGGCAACCGCGTCCTCGATGGGTGCGTCGAGCGCGGAATCGGGCTGGGGAGCATCGGGCGCGGCATCCGGTGCAGTATCCGGTGCAGTATCCGGTGGGCTGAGAGCGTCCGAGCCAGCGTCGACCGGGGCACTCGTGGTGTCGTCGCTCGAAGAGCACGCGAGGGTGAGGACCAGCGAGGTGGCAGGCGCGAGGCGCAGGAATCGGCCGAAGAGCATCGGAGCGACGCTAGCACGGGTCAGCAGCAAGGGGAGCCCGCGCAAACGCCCCGTTTTGGCTGGTGCACCGAGGGGGTCGCAACGGCCCGCCGCCACGCCGCAATGTCGGACAATTCTCATGAGCCGACTCAATAGCCAGCGCGGCAAGCTCGCGCCACCGCTGCGTCGCGCCGGGTATGGACGAACGTCCTCAACCCTGCAACGGTACCGGGCGTGAGAAAGTCCTCTTCTTTCGATCCCCTCTCGACGGTCCGGTACGTGGATTGCGCCTCGGCGGTGCTCTCCAACGACGAGCAGGCGGTGCTGGATTCGGTCAACCAGAAGGTCGCGGCGGGCCGGTCCCTCGGCGAAATCATGGACTTCCTCTTCGACAGCACGAGGTCGCTGTTCTTCTGCGACCGTCTCGGCTTGGCGTTGGTCGAGGAGGACGGACGCCTGGTCACGCAGTGGGTTCGCGCCGACTACCCTCACCTCTTGCTCGGCAAGGGATACGCCGAGGACCTCGCCGGAAGCACCCTCGAGGCTGTGCTCGCAGGGGGGCAGGCGCGCATTATCCGCGACCTCGAAAAATACCTCGCGAGCAAGCCTGGCAGTCGGTCCACAAGAATCCTCGTGGAAGAAGGCGTCCGCTCCAGCCTTACCGTACCTCTTCGGGTCGAAGGTCGCTGCGTTGGGTTGCTGTTCCGCTCGTCCCGCCAGGTCGACGCCTACGACGATCGGCAGGTGGCCTTGCAGCAAGCCGTGTCGGAGAGGCTGAGCCAGGCGGTGGAGAAGGTGTGGTTGATCGAGCAGGCGCGCGCCGCGACCCTGGCGTACACCGAGACGCTCGCTTTCGTGAGCCACGAGCTCAAGGGCCCCCTCGCCTCCCTCATCATGGACGGCACCGTGTTGCTCGACGGCTACGCGGGCTCCCTCGACGACGTGGCGCATCGCAAGGTCGAGGCCATGGTGCGCAAGGCCCGGGGGCTTCACGGCCTCGTCCAGGACTACCTGCACCTCGCCCGCACGGAGACGGGGTTGCAGCCGAACGTGTCCCCCGCCGTCGATCTGGCGACGGAGGTGATCGAGCCCGCGCTCGAGGCAGCGGCCACGGAGATCGAAACGAAGGGAATGCGGCTGGATCGTCGCATATCCTTGGGGCTGCGCGTGGACGCGGACAGGGATCTTCTGCGCGTGGTGGTGCTCAACCTGGTATCGAACGCCGTGAAGTACGGCGAAGCGGGCGGGCGAATCCGGGTCACGATGTGTCGCGACGGCGATAGCGTCACGGTGGCCGTGTGGAACGAGGGACCGGGGTTTCCCCCGGAGCAGCGGCCGCGCCTGTTTCGCCGGTTCTCACGTCTGTCCGATCCGGCGCTCCTGTCCCGACCGGGCACCGGGGTCGGGCTGTACACGAGCTGGAGGATCGTGCGGGCGCACGGCGGACGGATGGATGCCACCAGCGAGCACGGCACGTGGGCGGAGTTCCGCTTCACGTTGCCGGTGGCTTCTTCGGACCGCGACGCGCATTGATCTTTGACCTTTGCGTTCGCACCGGGAAGGATAGCGGTCATGGATGTCGCTTCCCGGTCCAAGATCGCGTTCGTCGTCGAGCGGTACGCGCTGGACGAGGTGGGGGAGGCCGCGCGTCGCACGCGCGCCATGGCCACTGCGATGGCGAGCCGCGGTCACGACGTCACGGTGCTCACCACCTGCGCCCGCGACCCGGACCGCTGGGAAAACGGGATCGCGGAAGGCAAGTCCTTCGTCGAAGGCGTGCAGGTCGTCCGGTTCCGGCTCACCAAGGTCAAGACCGACTGGTTGGGGGGACCCGCCAAGTGGCTTGCCCCCTACCACTCTGCAGCGGGCAGGCTCTGGTCTGTGTCCCTAGGGCCAGCCTGCGTGGGGTACCGTCGCTACCTCGACCATCTGGGGTACCTCTTCGACGCGGTGTTCTTCACGGGGACGTGGGGCTACTTGGTGTCCGAGGGCGTGCGGCGCGTGCGGAACGCAGTCCTTTGTCCACCGGCGATCGACGACACGTCGCGAGTGGGGCGGCACGCCTCCGACTTGCTGCGTGCCGTGAGGGCCGTGGCCGTGGCGACTGCCTCGGAGGAGCAGCGATTGCGCGCGGAGACCAAGCAGCCATGGCCATGTCCCACGTTCATCACGGGCGCCGCTCCGGACCCGCTTCCAGCGATGACCCTTCGCATGCGACGCATGAACCTCGTGGACGGGCCCTTCCTGCTGTGCGTGGGGCATCACGGTCCCGCGGCGGACCGGTTGGTGGAAGCGTTCCGGTTCTTTCGCGAGGCCCACGCGGACACGCCGCTCGAGGACGACACCGGGGAACGGATGAGCGTGCGGGACGTACGGCTCGTGCTCGCTGGAGACTACCGGTTTCCGCACGCCCCCGAGCACGGGATCCTGTCCCTGGGGCCGGTGGACGACGCGGTTCGCGGAGTTCTGATGCACCGTGCGCTTGCCGTGGTTCACCCCGACCCCGGCAACCGTCTGCCCACCGAGTTGCTCGTGGCGTGGTCGCAAGGACGCCCAACCCTCGTGCACACGGGCGTGCCCGACTTGCAGCCCGTACTCGACGTCATCGGCAAGGAGTGCGTGTACGACTCGCCGTCGACGTTCGCGGCGAGTGCTGCGTCGCTTCTGTCGAGCCGGAGTCCGCGGCGCGTGTTCGGCGCGCGGGCGAGGGAGGCGGTGCGAAGGACCTTCTCCCCGCGGAAGCTGGCGGAGGGCTTGGAGCAATGTGTGAGGGGCGTGATGGGGCGAGCCAAGGGACAGGTCGTATCGATCGACACGGGGAGCTAGTACGGCGGAGAACCACAGAAGACGCAGAAGGCACAGAAGGTTGGTGCGGAGGTAGGCCGTGCGTGTTGCGCCTGACTCTGCGCATTCCTGGTTCTCTGTTGACTGCGCCTTCGGCTTCGTCGTCCTACCGTCCACTTCGGATCGCATTCCGTGTTGTCAGCTCCTCGTCGATGTCCGTCATCCGTCCATCGTCGTAGCCGGGCCTCAACCCGGCAGGGACTTCGCGCACGCAGCAGTCCCTTGGTTCCTCACCCGCCTCTCTGCTAACAAAGCAGCCCATGACGATCCTTGTGGCGGGTGGTGCAGGCTACATTGGTTCCCACTTCCTGCGTTGTCTCGTGGACCGGGGCGTGCCGGCTGTGGTCATCGACGACCTCAGTGCGGGCTTCGCGGACGCGGTCCCCGAGGGCATCCCGCTCGTTCGGTGCGAGATCGGAGACCGCGAGGCCGTGCGCCACGTCTTGGAGGAGCACGCGCCCGAAGCCGTCGTGGACTTCGCGGGGCTCATCCAGGTGGGCGAGTCCGTGCAGGCCCCGGACCGTTACTACGGCGTGAACGTGGGCCAGACGCTCGCGCTGCTCGACGAGATGGTGCGCGCGGGCGTTCGATCCTTCGTGTTCTCCTCGAGCGCGGCGGTGTACGGGAACCCCATCCGCGTCCCGATCGACGAGGACCACCCCAAGGACCCGATCAACCCGTACGGCGCCACGAAGCGGATCGTGGAGATGGCCGCGCTGGATTACGGACACGCGTTCGGACTGAGGGTGGCGTGCTTGCGCTACTTCAACGCGGCGGGAGCGCACCCGGACGGGACCCTGTCGGAACGGCACGACCCGGAGACGCACCTCATCCCGCTCGCGATCGATGCCGGGTTGGGGCGACGTGGCGAGCTCGTGGTGTTCGGTGACGACTGGCCGACCCCCGACGGCACATGCGTACGCGACTACATCCACGTGGTGGACCTGGCGGAGGCGCACTGGCTCGCCCTCAAGAACCTTGGGGAGGGAGCGGGACCGCTGCTCTTGAACCTGGGGACGGGCGAAGGCTACTCGGTGCGCCAGGTGATGGACACCGTGGGCGATGTCGTGGGCACGCCGGTGCCACATCGCGTGGGGCCACGCCGCGCGGGGGACCCCCCCAGCCTGGTGGCGTCCGCAAAGCGGGCGCAGGATGTGCTCGGGTGGAAGGCGTCGCGGTCGGACCTGAAGACGATCGTCGAGGACGCAGTGCGCAGCCGGGTCGGGTAGCTGCTCAGACCCCGTCGATCGTCACTCGAACCTTGCGCGTCAGGGTCTCGATGGTGATCGGCTTGCTGAGGAAGCGAACCTGCGGACCCCGCTCGCTCCGGGCGACTTCACTGTCGAAGGACCCGGACATGGCGAGGACCTTCATTTCCGGGCGTGCCGAGAGGAGCTTTCCGAGGAAGTCTTCCCCGCCTCCCGGCCTGATCGCGCTCGTGAGCAGCAAGTCAATGGTCCCCTCGTGCGCGTCACTGACGCGCAGGGCTTCGCCTTCCGTCGCCGCCACCAGCACCGTGTACCCCGCCGATCTCAGGATCTGTGCCTCGAGCTCCCGGACTGGCTCGTCGTCCTCCACGATCAAGATGGTTTCCGTGCCGTCGACCCGCGCGCTCGGATGCGTGGAAACCATCGGGCTCGCGACCCTCCCGTCCTCCCTTGGTAGGTAGATCTCGAACGTAGAGCCTCGTCCAGGTTGGCTCTCGACCGCGACGTGCCCCCCACTCTGGCTGACGATGCCGTACACCGTGGCAAGCCCCAGCCCCGTCCCTTTGCCTCGCTCCTTCGTCGTGAAGAACGGCTCGAAGATCCGCGACTTGGTCTGCGTGTCCATCCCGCAACCGGTGTCCGTCACCGATAGCAGGACGTAGGAGCCGGGGACGACATCCACGTGCTTCGCCACGTAGGCGTCGTCGAGGTCGACGTTGGCGGTTTCGAGCGTGAGCGTGCCGCCTTGGGGCATGGCATCCCGTGCGTTGACCACGAGATTCATGAGCACTTGCTCGACCTGGCCGGCGTCGGCCAGCGTGACGCCGAGGTCGGAAGCCAGCGCCATCCGCAACTCGATCTCCTCCCCGACCGCGCGTCGGAGCAACCCATCGATGCTGCTCACGACCTGGCTGATGTCGATGGGTTTGCGCTCGATCACTTGGCTTCGGCTGAAAATGAGAAGCTGTCGCGTGAGGCCGGCGGCCCGCTTGCTGGCGTTCAGCACCTCCGCCAGGGGCTTGTGAGCCGGGTGGCCTTCCTGCAAGTGGCGGGAGGCAAGCTCCGAGTAGCCGAGGATCACGGTCAACAGATTGTTGAAGTCGTGGGCCACGCCACCCGCGAGCTTGCCGATGGCCTCCATCTTCTGCGACTGCCGCAGCTGCTCTTCGAAGGACCGGTAAGCCTGGTCTGCCTTCTTGCGCTCCGTTACATCCATGACGTTCCCGACGACCTTGACGATCTTGCCGTCGGCGCGCACCGCTTCTGCCGTGATGCGAACCCAAAGTGCTTCGCCGGAATCGCTGTGGAACAGGGCCTCGATGTCGAACGGGGTCCCGTCGTCACGGCACCGGTCGAAGGCCTTCTGCAGGGCAGCCCGCCCTTCGGGCTCGAAGCGAGCGAGGCCCTCCTCCACGCGAGCACGGCCCTCGGGCGACTCGCTCCGACCCCAACCGCAGATGCGGTAGGCCTCTTCGGTTCCCGTCACCAGCTCCTTCTCGAGGTCCCACTCCCATCCGCCCACCTTGCCGAGACGCTCCGCGGCGTTGAGGAGTGACTCGCTCCTGCGAAGCGCTGCCTCCACCCTCCGCAGATCCTCGATGGCTGCTCGCAGATGCTGCGTGCGCTGTCGTACCTGCGCGCGCAACACGAGAATGAGCCCAACCGCCAGAACGAGCAACCCCGCCGTGACGCCGATGATCCAAAGGACACGGTCCGGGAGGATGCCCACGGGAGGCCGGTCCATCCACCGTCCGAGCGTGGTGTAGTACGTGGAGTTGGGCTCCTTGCGCCACGCTTCCAGGTGTCGATCCACGGCCAGAAGCAGGTCCGGGTTGCGGCCCTGGGCCGTGGCGTAGTGAAGTTGCGCCGTCAGAAACACCACCGGCGTCCGCTCCAACCCGTACTCGCGGTGGTAGTAGTCACCGAACAAGTGGTTCGCGATCGCCACATCGGCGTCCCCCGCCCGCACGGTCGCGAAGGCTTCCTCGAGAGAGGCCCTCGGAAGCACGGTCACCTCGAGCCCAAACCCCTCCATCATCTCTTCGAACGCAGCTTGCTGGACGGAATCTTGCAGAAGCGCGACGCGCTTGCCCCTCACGTCCTTCAGGCTTTGGGGCGCGGCCCCCCGAGGAGCGTACATCTGGGACCAACTCTCGATCACCTCGGTGCGGTGGAAGTCGTACCGCTGGTCCCGCTCGCGCGAATACGCCACGTCCGGCATCAGGTCGATGCGCCCTTGTTCGAGGGCCTCGAGACATGCCGCCCACTCACACGGCACGAACGAAAGCGTCCACCCTTCGGCGCGCGCGATCTCGACGAGCAGGTCGACGAAGAGCCCGCCAGGCTTCCCGTCGTCCCCCATGAACACCTTGGGCCTGTTCTGGTACACGCCGACGCGCACGATTCGCTGGGCGGGTTCGGGCTGTGCCCCGATGGACGCGGATGCCAGGACCATCACGACAACGAGCAGCATCCCGACGAACGCTACTGAGGGTCGGCGGCGAACCGACGATGACGTCATTCTGCTGCTATGAGCGCTCCTGTGCGACCCCATGTCTTGCCCGACCCGCCCGCGAGGTGAAGAGACCATAGCACGGTCCGGGCAGCAATGTCCTGGGTCGGGCAGCGTGTCAATGTCGGCACGGCGTATGGGATTGCGGTTAGACGGTCGGTTCGTGAAAGAAGAGCGCCTTCACCTCAGGCTTGAGGAGCATCAAGATCGTGAACACGCCCAGCACAGTGCCGAACGGCATGTTCAGGCAGTTGGCGGCTGCCACGATCACGCAGAACAACCAAGCCTGGCGCGTCGACAAGTAGCGTCCTGCCAACAGCGTGCAGATAGCGAGCGTTTCGCCGAAGAAGATGACCGTCCCACCGATGACGATGAAGGTCCACCCCATGACAGCAGGAGGCCCCGACCCTGCCGTGGGCAGCGCCCCTGAAACGATGGCGATGCCCATGCCGAGGTGGATGACCGGGAAGAGGGAGAACACGCCCACGATGCCTCCCATCACGTAGTGAAAGATCGACAGCAGCCTCAAGTGCTCGAGGTTCGGCTGCGGCGCATAGGGTGGGGGCATCATCCCGGGCTGCATGGGTTCGTTCTCTTCACGGTGTGGGCTGCGCGTCCCGGATGGCGTCACGATGGTCGTCGTAGGTTTCGCTGAACTTGTGCCGCCCCCCACCCTTGGCGACAAAGTACAGGTAGTTCGTCTTGGCCGGGGCGAGAACCGCGCGCAACGACCGTTCGCCTGGGTTGCAGATCGGGCCAGGCGGAAGCCCCGCGTGCGCGTACGTGCTGTACGGGTTCGCCGGGTCTCGCACCATCGGGCCCGTCACACCCTTGTCCGCCCCTTCACACGTCGGCGCTCGGGAAGGATCGAGCAAGCACCCGTACCGCGCCGTCGGGTCGCTCTGGAGCCGCTGCTTCGGCCGAAACGTGGTGCTGTACATCCGATTCAGGAACACGCTCGCGATGACCGGTCGCTCTTCCTCCACCGCCGCTTCCTTCTCCACGATCGACGCGAGCACCAGGACCGCGTGGCGGTCCCACCCGAGGTCCTTCTGCAGGGTCCCGAGCACCTCGGCGTGCTCGTCGAACAGTCCTGCGTGGCGCTTGACGGATTCGTTCACCATGCGCCTCACGATCGAGGCCGGGGATTGGTTGCGGGCAAAGGAATACGTCGCCGGAAAGAGATACCCCTCGGCATCCTTCGCGGGCAAACGAAGCTCTGCCATCAAGGTGGCATCGTTGGCCGCCTTGAGCAGCGCGCGCTGGCTGCACACGCCCGCCTCGTGGAGGCGTCGGGCCACGTCGAACTTGTCGAACCCTTCCGGCACGGTCACACGCACCTCGGCCCCGCCCTGCAAGCGACGAAGGCGACGCAGCAGCGTCCGGGGCGGCATGTCGTCTTGCAGCAAGTGCACGCCGGACTCCACCCGGTCCCAGTGACCGTCGAGCCGCAGGTACAGGGACGCCAGGAAGGCCGAACGGACCAGCCCCGCCTGCGCGAGCAAGTCCGCCGCTTCCCCCGGGGACGCTGGCGCGTTCCACTCGACCTCCACGGAGGAACCGTCGCCTGGACCCGGCGTGAGCACGAAGGCCACGAAACCAAAGACAAGGGCGAACACGATCGCCAAGGCGGAGAGGACCGCATAGCGCAGCGCCGGCGACCGAACAGGGGTGTCGTGGGACTTGGCTTGCTTGGCTTGCTTCGGGCCGGCCTTGCGTCGAACGTTGGGCTTAACAGGGGTCTCGCGGGGGCCGTGCGAAACGCGCGGTTTGGCGACCTTGCGGTTCGGCTGGCTCCTGGGAGCTGTCGAACCGGGCTCCCCGGCAGGACGTCGGGGTGCTTTGCTCGGCTTGGCCGGCTTGGCCGGCTTGATCGGCTTGGGAGGATCGCTCACGTCGAGCCCCCTCGTTGGCTATCCATCCAGGCCTGGAGGATGACGCAGGCGGCAGCCCCGTCGATTTTCTCCCGGCTCTCTCGAGCACGATGCCCGCCCTCCTGCAGACGCCGGTTCGCCTGCACCGTGGTGAAGCGCTCGTCCCACAACGTCACGGGCAGCCCAGTGGCTTCCGCTACCTGTTCGGCGAAGCTGATCGCCTTCCGCGCCGATGGCCCCTCCTGCCCGGAGGCGTCGAGGGGCAGCCCGACGATGAACCGCGTGAGCTTCTCTTCCTCTGCGAACTCCTTGATTCGCTGCAGAAGCTCCCGACGATTGCGGGCATCGAGGGCTGGACGCGGGTGAGCCATGGCTCCGAGCTCGTCGGTGACGGCCAGCCCTACGCGCACTTTGCCAAGGTCGAGCGCCGCGACACGCATGGTCCGGGGGATCTACCACAATCGTCGGGCCCGAGAATGGCCATATGTGCAGCGCGGAACACGCCCGCGTTCTTCCTTGCTTGACCCTACCGCTTCCTCCGTCCATAAGCCGCCCAGCGAATGATCTACCGAGCCGTCAAAGGGATGAACGACATCCTGCCCGACGAAATGGGCCGCTGGCACCAGCTCGAGCATGCGTTCCGCACCATGGCGGAACGGCACTGCTACGGGGAGGTGCGCACGCCCATCGTGGAACCGACCGTGCTGTTCACGCGATCGATCGGGGAAGCCACGGACATCGTCGAAAAGGAAATGTACTCGTTCGAGCGCCACGGCGATGCGCTGACCATCCGTCCCGAGGGGACGGCGAGTGCGGTGCGAGCCTACGTGGAGCACCACGTCAACCAGAAGGAACCGGTCACACGCTGGTACTACGCCGGGCCCATGTTCCGAGGCGAACGCCCCGCCCGCGGCCGATACCGCCAGTTCCACCAACTCGGCTGCGAGCTGTTCGGTGACCCAGGTCCCGTCTGCGACGCCGAGATGATCGACATGCTCCACGGGTTCTTCTCGGACCTCGGCATCCACGACCTCGAAGTCGTGCTCAACTCCCTCGGCAGCCCCGAGACGCGCCCACGCTATCGCCAGATCGTCGTCGAGCACCTCGAGCCGCACAAGACCCAGCTCAGCGAAGACTCCCAGCGACGCCTCACCACCAACCCGCTGCGCATCCTCGACTCGAAGGACGAGCGCGACATCGCCGCTCTCGCGGGGATGCCGTCGATCCTCGATGTGCTGAGCGAGGAAGACAACGCGCACTTCGAGGCGCTGCGAGGCCATCTCGACCGTCTGGGGACGCCTTATCGCGTGGACGCGACGCTGGTGCGCGGGCTCGACTATTACACGCGCACCCTGTTCGAGATCAGAAGCAACGCCGGCCAGGTGGGCGCGCAGAACGCGCTCGGCGGCGGCGGTCGCTACGACAACCTCGTGCAAGAGCTCGGCGGGGCCCCCACGCCCGCGATCGGGTTCGCCCTCGGCGTGGAGCGCATCCTCTTGGCGATGGATGTCCCAGAGCCCCCTGCCCCACCGCTGGTCGCGATCGCCCCGCTCGGGGACAAGGCGGCGGGGGAAGCGCTCCTGCTCGCAAGGGAACTGCGAGCCCGCGGCGTCCGCGTCGACCTCGATGGCCGAGGAGGCGCATCGACTTCCCTCAAGGCGATGTTGCGGCGCGCCAACGGTCAAGGCGCACGCCTCTGTCTCGTGCTGGGAGAGGCAGAGCTGGAGGCGCGGCAGGTGCAAATCAAGGACCTCGGCGCGCGAGGCCAGGAACTCGTCCCGCGAGATGCGGTCGTCCAGCGCGTGATCGACGTGATGCAACAGCCCGTGGCGACGGGAGGCGCGGATTGACGCCCCATCGATTCCTTTCTTGGCTCGTCGCGCTCTGCTTGTGGTCGGTCGCAGGGACCGCCGCAGCGCAGATGGGCATGCCCGGCTTCGGTGAGGACGGCCCACCGCCTCCCGGAGGCGCCGCTCCAGCTCCCGATCCGAACGCACCCGTCACCCACGCCGCTTCCGGTGGCGAGGAGCTCGGTGTGCTCCCTTCGCTCGAAGCGACCATCCCCGCCGATCCCCTCAAGCTGTCTCCGATCGTCAAGAAGAAGATCGGCAGCGACGCCGAGCGCGAGCTCGAGCTGGGCCGCGCCTACGAGACCAGCTTCAGCTGGTACGGCCCCTACTACGAGGAAAAAAGCGGCCAATACCGCTTCCGCACCGTCTTCCCGCTGTGGCTCGAACGCAAGCAGCCCGAAGACACCGCCTCGATGTACTCGCCCTTCTATTACCGTCGGCGCAGCCCCAAGGCCGACGCAGACGTCGTGTTCCCGCTGTACTGGGACATGCGCGAGGACGAGACGCGCACGCGCGTCGTCGGTCCCCTCGCGTGGCGCCGCGCCCCCGGAGAGACCGACAACTGGCTCGCCCCCCTCGTCTTCCAGGGCACGCGCAAAGACGGCTCGTACCTGCACATCCCGCCCCTGCTGACCTTCACCTCACACACGCTCACGAGCGGTTTCAACCTCGTGGGGCCCGGGTTCTGCTCGTGGAAGGGCGGGTCGTCGTGCAGCTTGCGGTCCGCCGAGGACATCGACTTCGGCATCGCCCCTCTGTACTTCTACGGCCGCTCCGAGACCAAGGAGTACGAGGTCATCCCGCCGCTGCTCCACTACTACCGGTACGACGACATCGGGGAGAAGTCCCTCAACATCTGGGGACCCTTGATGTGGAAACGCGACCGCGAACGCAGCGCCTTCCACGTGCTGCCGCTCTTCTATCACCTGTGGGGACAGGACGAGGACCACGTCACCCTGCTCCCGTTCTTCCACTACGGTCACAAGGGACAGTCGTCGCTCTTCGTCAACCCCCTTTACCTGACGGCGACCGGGGACGAGGGCGAGAAGACGTTCGTGACCTGGGGCTATGCGCGGTACCGCGGCCGGACCGAGCTGGACATGATCACGCCGCTGTACTGGCACTACCGGGACCCGGACATCGGGGAGGACACGAAGCTGCTCTTCCCGTTCCTGTACAGCTCGGTGAGCCCGCGACAGCGAGACCTGGCTTTCTTCCCGTTCTGGGGCCACTTCGACCGCTTCGGCGTCAAGAAGACCACGTGGGTCACGCCCTTCTTCCAGCACTCGCACGGCCTCACGGGCTGGGAAACGAACATCCACCCGCTCCTGTACATGGGCCGCAACCAGAACAGCAGCCACCTGGTGGTGTTCCCCTTCTTCTGGGACTTCGCCTCGCCCAAGAGCCGCAGCACCATCGCCTTCCCCGTGTACTGGCGCTTCGACGACGGCAACTCCGTCTCGCAGCTGCTGCTCAACACCTACTACCAGGAGCGGAAGCTGCGGACCGGGCTCGACTGGCAGTTCCACTTCTTCCCCGCGTTCTCCTACGGGGAAACCCCCGACGGGCACTGGTGGAAGGTGCTCTACGGTCTGGCCGGCTACACGCGCCGCGGGGAGATGGCGAAGTTCTACGCAGCGTGGATTCCCTTCCAGCTGAGTGGCGAAGACGACTGACGCAGCAGCGCCTGTCGGTCGTCACGCCCCCTCGTCATCGACCTGCCCTCGCGATCACCGGCTACTTCTCCGGGTGTCTGCACGACGACGATCACGTCGAGCAGATGCGCGGCTGGTTCGACGAGTCGGACGAGGGCATGACGAAGGGCATGGAGCAGCTCGAGAACGCGGCCCACTTCGACTGCGGAGACTCCGTGGCCGGAAACGCCGACACCTACGCGTACTTCGTGCAGGTCGTGCAAGATCACGGCATCGCGCTCGTGGCCTACGAAGGTGGGCAGCACATCACGGGCAACGGGCACGCGATCCAGGAGGACCCGGACTTCATCGCCTTCCACATCGGGCTCAACCGCGACCCTCGCATGAAGGATCGCTACCTGGAGAACTTCGAGAACTGGAAGGCAGCCGGCGGAACGCTGTTCATGCACTTCGTGGACATCACGTACCCCAGCAAGTACGGCAGCTGGGGCGCGCTGGAGTACCTGCTCCAACCAGGGTCACCGAAGTGGGACGCGGTCGTGGAGTTCAACCAGCAGGACTGCTTCTGGGGAGGGTGCTGAAGGATTACTCGGTCGCGGAAGGAACGCAGGCCAACGCCGTCCCTGCGGAGGCGGTGCTGACGCCCACGAACCGGTCCACCGTCGCGGCGGTCGTCCCGGGCAGGTCCGCGCACTCGTGGTTGAGGTCATGGGACTTCGACACGCACTGTCCCGTCTCACCGCCGTCCAGGCTCGTGCAGAACGTCGGGGCTGCCCCTGACTTGTCAGGGCAGTAGCCGTTGCAGTTCAGCGTGCAGAACCCCTTCACCGGGTCGTCGTACGTCATGCAGAACCCCTGCTCTCCCGACGCGCTGAAGTCGCACTGTGCGTCGGCCGTGCACGGCGTGCCCACCCAGGTCGAGGGCTTGGGAGCCGTGCCGTTCAGCAGCGGGAAGGTCTCCGTGTCACTCAGGGGCACGAACTTGAAACCGTTCTCCTCCAGACGCGTGAGGATCGTGTCGAGCTTGCTCACCGTGTACGAGTGGATGTCGTGGAACAGCAGCACGCCTCCACCCTTGGCCTTCGCCTGCGACAGCACGAAGCCCGCAATGTCCGATCGGAACTCGTCCGGCACATGCTTGAACGTGGTCGGCGAACAGTACCCCACGCCACCGGTGGAACTGGCGTAGCACCAGTCCGCCGAGTCGATGTGCCATCCGGTGACCGCATACCCGTAGGACCGCACCTTTTCGGCCGTCGCACAGGTCGATGCTCCGTAGGGGAAGCGGAAGAACCGCGGCTCCAGGTTCAAGTCCTCGAGGATGGTGTGGGTCCGATCGATCTCCGAGGTCACGGTCGACGCCGACGACTGCGCCATGTTCGCGTGATTCTGCGTGTGGTTCGCGATGATGTGGCCGTTGGCCTTCATGCGCTTGAGCAGGTCCTTGTGCTCCTGCGTCCGAACGTTCTTGCCGTTGACGAAGAACGTACCGACGGTGCCGTGCGCTTCGAGGATGTCGACCACGCTCTGGGTGTTGCCGAGCGCGGGGCCGTCGTCGAAGGTCAGGGCAATGCGCTTGTTGAAGCCGTTGCGGTCCGGGACGATGACGCCCGAGCAGCCCGCGCTGTCGGCCTTGCCCGACGCGTTCTCCTCGTAGGCGTTGTTCCAGGCATCAATCTCGTCCTGGCTGGCCTCGCCCGGCTCCTCGTCGCCGTCGGCCGAGGAACAGGCGGTCGCCAACGAAGCCACGGTGAAAGCAAGAACGACAGGGAGCCAATGAGTGCGTTGCATGATGATCGACCTCCGCATGGTGCCGAAGCTCTCTGCGAACTTCGTACCACAAGCCCGACATTGTCCCACACCTCCCTTCCCAACTTCAACCATCTGATTTTATTACTTTCATGCCACGAGCCTCGCTGCGACACCGGGCAACGATCGATCCCTCCGGGTGAGTAGGTCTCGTACACAGTGTGGTACAGACGGCGACACCGAGCGCTCCTTTTCGAGAAAGTTTCAGCGGACATTCACCCCAAAATACTGCTCCGATGAGCTGGTACGATGCGTGTGCGAGCACTCATCGTCCGGCGTCGAGCGAGCGCCGAGGAGTGGATCTATGGCCGACAGCAAGCTTTGGAACGACGTTGACCAGGTACGGGCCGCCATGTCGGGTGGCAGGTTGGACCCCGTCTGGGAGTCCTTTGACGGAAAGCTGGTGGCGCATCAGGGCACGCTGCTGGCGCTGACCCGGGGGGAGCGTGTGGGGCTGTTGGCGAAGCCCAAGAAGTACAGCTACGACCGCGTGTCGTTCATGCGCGGGGTGGCAGCCCTAGCGCACGCGTGGATGCAGGAGCCCGAGAGGGCGCGCGACTCGCTGGTGCTGTACGACTCGCTACTGGAGGCCGGAGACGGCGACGCCACCACGTACTGCAACGCGCTCTGGGCGGTGCAAGATGACAACACGCACCTCGGGGTGGACCGAGCCCGCGCGGAGAAGTACCTCGCGGCGGCGCTGTCCGAGGGACCTGGCAACCCGGCCATCTTCTTCAATGCGTGCTGCGTGCTCATGGAGTTGGGCGAGGTCGACCGCGCGCTCGACCAGGTTCGGGCCGCGGTGGCGCACGGGTACGCCAAGGTCGACATGATGCGCCGGACGTTCGAGACCGAGCCCCTGTTCGCGCCGATCCGCGAGGACAAGAGGTTCTTCGATGCACTCGAGGACCGCGGACCGCAGGGGTCGGCCCTTGTCGAGCAAGTGATCGCCGAGGTGCGCGAGCACGGGTGGCAGGTGCTGGCCGTGCCCACGCTTCCGGGGTGGCCGTCGTCGGACCGTGATTTTCGACCGCTTCACGGGCTGGACGACCTGAGACTGCCCAATGGGCTGCCCCTGCCCCCCGCACTGCGCACCTGGCTGGCGTTCGACGCGGGCTGGCTGTCGGCGATGGGCTGGTTCGAGCTGGAACCGTTCCGCTGGACGCCGCGCTCCCTCGGACAGATCGCGCAGGCGGAGTACGGGGGGGAAATTGACGAGGAGGAGGACGACGACGACGGTGCCACCTTGGACTGGGGAAAGGAGTTCGACGTGCCCCAGCTTTCGCATGGATTCTTGCTTCCTGGGGGAAGCGATTCGCGGCGCGTCTACATGCTGACGGACCGGCCCGACGCGACCGGCGAGTTCCCCGTACTGTGGACCGACATCGACGACGGGCCTGCGATGGGCGTGATGTACCCTGGATTCGACGTTTGGTTGGGCGAACAAGCGGGGCTTCTCAGCATCGACATGGAGACGTACTCGGCGGCATTCAAAGACCGCAGGTACCGGGCGCGCTGCCTTCACCACGCCAAAGCGGCCACGAACGGGGATATGGAGGTGAGCTTTCCGGGGCTGGGGGCACGAGAGGCGGGGCTGGACGTTACCGGGCCGAATTGGGTGGCGGAGGTCGAGGCGCTGCGCCGAAAGTTCTTTCCGAAGGCGCGCAAGCGCATCAAGGGAGCCACGGCGGCTGAGCTTGCGGCGCTCGAGCATCGGCTGGGGGTTCCCCTGCCCGACCTGGTTCGGGCCTTCCTCACGGGGGTGAACGGACTCGACTGGGGCGACGCTCGCTTTTTCTCCGTGAAGGAGATGCTGCATGACGCGACGCAGCAAGAGCTGGCGGCGGAATTGGCCCCCCCTCCGGCCGGGCCGTTCGCGTTCCTCTATGCATCGGGCGATGAGGATGTTGGCTTCATGCTGGCGGTCGAGGACGGGGAGGCCCTGCTCTTCGAGGTGGAGTCGGGAGAAGCCGGGCTGTGCTCGTTGCAGTCCATGCTTCGCGTCATGCGCTGGGACCCGGCCTTGGACGCTGACGACGACTGAGCCGACGGCGTTGACATCCCGCCGCACTTAGGGCCAGAAGACGGCCATGGCGGTGCAGGACCGGCCCGACCGGCAAGAGCGAAAGGCCCGAAGGAAGGGCCGTCGCGGCGTGATGATCGGCTACTTCGTTCTCGTGGTGGTCGTCATCGGCATCTGCACGGTGCAAGTCACGACCCAGGCGATCGGACGGCTTGGGGGAACCCCCTCGGACGCTCCGGTCGATTGCGCGCAAGGGATACGGTCCCTTGTGGTTGCGGTCGAGCGCGCGAGAGGGGCTGCGGCCGCTTCTCACCAAGACGAGTCCGAGGCGGTGGCGCTTTTCCGCTCGAGCCTGGAGCCCGAGTGGGCGCGTCGGGGGGACATCGAGCGGGCCTGCCAGGGTGACCCGGCCCGGCTAGAAACCCTCGACGCCGTCATCCATCTCGGCTTCGCGGAAGAGCATGCGGTGCGACGGGACGCTGTCGAATTGTCCGAGATTCGCAGCAAGGCCGCCGACCTGGTCCACAGACACGTCCCCCCACCCCCTGCCGCTTCCGTCCAGCACGAGCCTTGAACCCGTCCGTCTTTTGTCCAGCCAGCCCCGAAGAGCCTTGCGCTCCGTCGACGCCAAGGGCTAGCTACGTCCTCCGAGCCGGCTTTGCCCGATGCTCCCTACCATGCGCACGACGACCTTGATCGTCGCGAGGAAACCGATGACCGAAGCTTCCGAACAAGCAGTCCAGACAGAAGAGACCCCGCAGCTCCCGTCGTTCGACGAGATGCCGCTTTGCGACGACGTCAAGCAGGCGCTGGCGGAGATGGGATACACGCACCCGGCGGCGGTGCAGCATGCGGTGTACGAGCCCGCGGTGCGCGGCAAGGACGTGGTGGTGCAGGCCCGGACGGGGACGGGCAAGACCGCTGCCTTCGGGATTCCGTTGGTGGACCAGATGATCAAGCGGAGCTTGCGGGCGCCGCAGGCGTTGATCCTCACGCCGACGCGTGAGCTGGCGCTCCAGGTATCCCGGGAGATCGAGCGCATTGGGGCCAAGCGGGGGATTCGCCCGGCCACCGTGTACGGCGGTGCGCCGATGCAGCGGCAGATCGACGCGTTGCGAGACGGCGCCCAGATCGTGGTGGGGACGCCCGGTCGCGTGCTCGACCATATGCGTCGCGGCACGTTGAGCCCCAAGGAGCTGCGAATCCTGATCCTCGACGAGTCGGACGAGATGCTGTCGATGGGGTTCGAGCGGGAGCTGAACGCGATCGTGGACTTCCTTCCGGAGCAGCGCCAGACGTTGCTGTTCTCCGCGACCCTTCCGCCGGAGATCGTGCGGATGGCGTCGACGCGGCTGCATGATCCCCAGTTCATCTACCTTTCGGGCGACCACGTGGGAGCGCTCGAGATCCTGCACTTCGTGTACTTCGTGCGGCAGGACAAGGGCGACACGCTGGTGCGGGTCCTCGAGGTGGAGAACCCCGAGAGCGCGCTGATTTTCTGCAACACCCGCGACGACACCGAGCGCGTGGCGGGCATGCTGATGCGCGCGGGCTATGATGCCGACTGGCTCAACGGAGACCTTCCGCAGTCCGAGCGGGAAAAGGTGATGACGCGCAGCAAGGAGGGCAACCTTCGCTTCCTCGTGGCGACGGACGTTGCGGCGCGCGGCATTGACATCTCGCACTTGACGCACGTGATCAACTTCGACTTCCCGGACTCGACCGAGGTGTACGTGCATCGAACGGGGCGCACGGGTCGGATGGGGCGGACGGGAACCGCCATCAGCTTGATCACGCCGCACGACATTGGCGGGCTGTACTACCTTCGCCTGACGTACAAGATTCGCCCCTTCGAGAAGCAGTTGCCCACGGAGGGCGACCTCAAGACCCGGGCCGAAGCGGACATGGTCACCATGCTCGCCGAAGCGTTTGCGACCGACCCGCACCCGGACGACGTGGCCCTCGCGCGGCGTTTGCTCACACACGACCGTTGCGAGCACATCATCGCGGGGCTGCTGCGCAACCACCTCGGAGACCGGATCAAGTCCCAGGAGGAGGCTTCCGAGGCCCGACGGGGCCGTCGGCCTCAGGCAGTTGCGGCGGAACCGCCGCGGGTCGCAAGGCCTGTTCCGGTCCCCCGTGCCGACCGTATTCCGAGGCGCGGGCGCCGCAACGAGGGTGTCCGGGAGGACACGGTGGACGACCGCGGGCGTCGTCGCGAGCGCGAGGAGCGCCCGGCGCGGGCCGAGACAGCAGAACCCGTGGCGGTCGAGGCAGAGCGTCCGGTCGTAGTGACGCCGCCGGTGGCCGAGGAGAAGCCCGTGCAGGTCAAGGCGCCCGTTGCCGCGAAGGCTGCGCAAGCTCCCGCGGAGCCCCCGGCGGAGTTCGACGACGAGAAGCCGACCGGACAGCACAAGTCGGTGCCCGAGTTGGACTTGCCCCGCTACGAGATCTCGCCGATGACGCAGGAGGACCTCGAGTTGATCCGGGAGGTCTCCCAGCAAGCGGAGCGGGAGGCCCCCAGGGGCCATGCGTCGCTGGCGGACTGGTCCCCTGCCCCCGAGGAGAACGACGACCAGCCGATCCTCGCGGAAGGCGAGGCTTCTGGCTCGGCAGCCGCTGAGGACGACGAAGAGGAAGAACTCGAGCTGTTCGTGAACGTTGGTCGCAAGGACGGCGTTCGCCCGGGCGACTTCGTGGCCGTTCTCGCGGAAGCCCCCGGAGTGAAACGGGACGACATCGGGCGCATCCGGATCCGAGACAAGCACACGTTCATCGCGGTCCGAGCCGAGGTGATCGACGACGCGATCCAGGCCATCCAAGGGCACGCTTTTGGTGACCGTGTGGCAACCGCGGCCAGGGCCCGCGCCCGCGAGGAGTAGTTCGGTTTGCGCGAGGGCAACCCCGACGGTATCTATTGACCATGGGCAAGGACGCGCGCGAGCAGGAAGTCCAGAAGCTCCGAAGGAGCGCCGAGTGGGCTTTGCGCAAGTCCCTCGAGCCTTCGGACGTCGTGGCGGTCCTGCAGCGGCTCTTGCGCATGGTCCCACCGGACAGCGAGGACGCCCTCTTCGCCCACCGTCACCTTGCTGAGTTGACGGTGGAGGCGGAGCCCTGGAAGGCAGCGCTGTCCGCCCGGAGGCTCATCGCGGCCAACCCGGACGACGATCAGGGGTGGGCACTTCTGGCCTTGGCTCTCACCTTGCTCTCGCACTACCAGGCGGCGGTCCGAGCCTATCGCCGGGCTCTCGCCCTGTCGCCCCGGAACCCTTGGTACGCCCATAACCTGGGCCACCTGCTTGACGTGGCCCTCGACCGGCCCAACGACGGACTGGCCTTGTTGCAGTCCGCACACCGTCAGGAGCCGCAGGAGACCGAGATCGCTTCGTCCTACGCTCACGCGCTCGGGCGGGTGGGCAAGATCGAGGAAGCGCGGGACCTGCTGCGCCGGTCCATCCGCGACGGGGGCAACCGCGAGCAGCGAGCGTTGCTGGCCTGGCTCGACGAGGCTACGGCGGAGCGACAACCGGTGCGTCGTCGCAAGACCCGGTCGACAGCCCCCACGGAAAAGGCCCCGCGTCGCAAGGGACGAGGCGCGTAGGCAAGGTTCGCGAGGCGCATGTGACGCACCAGCCACCGACCAAGTCGTCCATCTCTGCCGCTCGCCTGCCTGTCACCGTGGGCGACGTGGCCTTCTGGGCGTTGCTCGGCCTCGCGACCGTCGGTGTCGCGCTGACCCTCCACCTGATCTTCCTGCGGGCTCCGCTCGAGGCTGAGATGGGGATCGTGCAGAAGATCTTCTACTTCCACGTCCCGTCCGCGTACGCGATGTACCTCGGGGCGACTGCGTGCTTCGTGGGTTCTGCGTCGTACCTATTCGGTGCGGGGGACCGCCGGGACGCGTTGGCCCGCGCCGGGGCCGAGGTGGCGGTGGCCTTCGGCGTTGTGGTGCTCGTCACGGGGCCGCTTTGGGCGGCGAAGGCGTGGGGCCACTACTGGACCTGGGAGCCGCGCCTCACGACGTCGCTTCTTTCGGTGCTGATCTACGTGGCCTACCTGGTGCTGCGTTCGTTCGGCGGCGGGGGAGAAGGCGAGCGCAAGTTCGCGGCGGCTCTTGGTTTTCTCGGGGCCGTGAACCTGCCCATCATCCACTTTTCGGTTCGTAAGTGGAGCGGGCAGCACCCCGAGGTCGTCACGGGTCAGGGCGGTGGGCTGCAGCACATCGACATGAAGCTCGCGTTTGCCAGCGCGTTAGTCACGTTCACCTTGCTGGCAGGCGTGCTGATCTGGTCGCGGTTTCGGGTCTGGGCTGCCGAGGCGCGGTTGCGTCGCCTCGAGCACGAGGCCCTCGAGTTCGGCATCGGAGAGGAAGAGTAGGCCATGCATCGCAGCGATGCGCCCGAGGCAGCCCCCGTCACGTCGACGACCGTCCCCTCGGGTTTTCGACCCGTGGAAGGCGCCGCGCCGCAGCGAGACGGGGCGGTCCTCATGGTCGAGGCGTACGTGGCGGTCTGGCTGATCTTGATGGTCTTCGTGCTGGCCAGCTACTTGCGACAGCGGCGGCTGGACGCTCGACTCGCTCGGCTTGAGAGCGCGATGGATCGGGTGATCGAGCGGGAGGGCTGAGGGAGCGTTGAGGAAGGGCGGCCGCGAAGGGGCCGTCAGCTGTCGATGGCTGCGAACCAGGCTTCCGCAACCGCAGTCAGCGTGTCTTCGGTCACGGTATCGCTCTCGACGACCGCGTTCGCGGCGCCGAAGGTGTACACCGCGCGGCCAACGGGAACGCCTGCCTCGAGGATGGTGAAAGCGTCGTCCGAGAGAGGACGCATGAAGAAGGTGTGACCTTCATGGGTGACGGTGCTGGACTTGATGTCAACGACGGGTTCGCTCATGGGCGCGCAAGCTAGTCCGCGAGGGCGCGAGCTTCCAAGCGGATTCGACAGGGCCCCTCAAGATGTCAGCGGCTCAGGACGAGGCACTCGCGCTTGGGTCGCCGGATGCCCTCGGAGTCCACGGTATAGGGGGGGGTGCAGCCGGGCCTGCCCCTGCGCGGGTCTCCGGCCGACGGCGCCGCGGGCAAGGATTCCGGTGCGATGTCGGCGGGGGCGTCGGTCGAGGCGTCGGTCGAGGCGTCCGCCGAGGCATCGGGAGTTGTCGTGGCGGGGACATCGGGCGGGGGATGGGCCACGGGCGCCGAAGCTTCGGGGAGAACTGCTGTGCCGGCCGGCGTCTCGGAGACAGCGGGTGCGGGAGAGGCGGGAGGCCAGAACGCCAGAAGCAGGACGATCGCTACCACGATCGAAGCGATCCCGATCGACAAGGCGACCCTTCCCCTGCCCTCTTGGGCCGGCGATGGGGTCCGGGGCGGAGAGAGCGAAGGCGCAGAGGGGTGCTCCGCCTCGATTCTTGCCAGCACACGTGCGCGCTCCCGCAGGACGTCGCCCGCGACCCGCTCGACCCACGCCCCAATCTCGCGGGGCGAAGGCAACACGACGGCCGACTCGATCGCCACCGCCATGTCATGAGCGGTTTCGAACCGATCCGAGGGGTTGCGGGAGAGCCCGCGCAGGCAGACCTCGTCAAGCTCGGCGGGGATGTCGGGGGCCACGGCGCTCGGGGGACGAACCTCGCCCTCGAGGATCTGGTGCATCAGTGAGCTTGGGGCCGAACGGTCAAAGAGAAACTGGCCCGTCAGCGATTCCCACAGCACGACCGCGGCGGAGTAGACGTCGACCCGCCGGTCGATCTCGGCGAGCGCAAACTGCTCCGGGGCCATGTACCCGAGCTTGCCTTTGAGCTGCCCTTCCGCGGTGTTCTGGAGCCTTCCCACGGCCTTGGCCAGGCCGAAGTCCACCACGCGAGGCACGCCATCGGTCCCCACGAGCACGTTCTGCGGGGAGACGTCGCGATGGATGATGTGCAGCGGTTCCCCTTGCTCGTCGGTCGCCTCGTGGGCTTCGTGCAACCCGTGGAGCATGCCGCACACGATTCCGGCCGCCACGTCGTACGGAACGGTCTCGTCGATCTGCACGGCCGCGTGGATGAGTTTCGCGAGCGGCTCCCCGTGGACGTAGTCCAGAACGAGGCAAGGCACGTCGTCCACGGTGACCACGTCCAGGATCGAGCAAACGTTCGGGTGTCGGATGCGCGCGGCGAGGCGGGCCTCATCGAGGAACATGCCCGTGAACTGCGGGTCGCGGGCGTAGGCGGGGTGAAGTCGCTTGATCGCGACCGTGCGAGCGAACCCCTGGCCCAGCAGGCGGCCGAAGTGAACGGTGGCTGTGCCGCCGGCCGCGATCTCGTCGCACACGGCGTAGCGACCTGCGAGGCGGGGGACGTTGGCTTGGTCCTGGGACACGGCGCGCGGAGTGTATCACCCCGCGGGGTGGAACTGACCGAAGAGAACTGGTGGAGGCGCGACCCGGGAGTGCGGGACACTCATCTCAGTCCTGGTTCGGAGCAGAGCCGATGACGGGCAAGCGGTGCAGGAATCGACCGAGATGGCTGCGATCGCGACATCCTCCGAGGCCAGCACTCGTTGGTGCGCCCTGATGGGGAACGGACACTGACGAACGCTGTTCACCAGTTTCCCCCCGACTCGCCCCGAGGCGTGCTACGTACCAGGGCGTTCATGCGCGGATGTCGTCGGAGAACGGGGTGGGGAGCAGCCATCGTGACGGTGCTGGTCGCGATGCCGTGCGATGCCGCGGGCCCGATGGACGCATGCGTCCATGCCTACGAGCAGGCACAGCGGCTGCGCAAGGCAGGGGACCTTCTCGGTTCCGAGAAGGAGCTCCTCGCGTGCCTGTACCCTCGATGCCCGCGCGTCTTGCGCAAGGACTGCAAGCAGTGGATCCGGGACGTGGAGACGGACATGCCGTCGTTCCTGGTGGAAGCGAGGGAGCCCGACGGGCGTGAGGCGCAAGTTCGGGTCCTGCTCGACGGGAAGCCTGTGCCGTACACGCCGGGCATAGCCGTTCGGGTCAACCCCGGTTCGCACGTGTTCGAGGTGCAAGCCGACGGGGCCCCTGCAACGACGTATCGGGTGACGGCGCGTCCGGGAGAACAGGGGCGGCGCTTGGTGGTGGTGGTTGCGCCGCGGGTTCCGACCGCGGTGTGGGTGCTGGCGGGACTAGGGGTAGCGGAGGCGGGCGCGGCCACGTACTTCGTCCTGCGGGGCCACGGCGAGCTTCGTGACTGCCGGCCCTCCTGCGACGACGATAATTCGAACGCCGTGCGTGTGGCCAACACGGCTGCGGGAGTCTCGGCGGGCATGGCACTGCTGTCCTTCGGGGCGGCAGGGTGGCTGTACTGGACGCGACCGAGGGCAACGTGGTCCGAACCGTCAGGGGCGCGCGTAGGGGTTCGCGGCACGATGTTCGAGGTGTCTGGGGAGTTCTAGGAGGAGCCCTGCACAGCGCTCTCCGTGGTACCTTGGGCGCATGCGCTTCACCCTTCTTGCCTCGATGGTTACCGTGTTCCTTTGTGTCGGCTGCGGATCCTCGGACGACACGACGGCCGCCCACGATGCCGGCGCCGACTCCCCCACAGACGCCAGCGACGCGACCACCGATGCCCAGGCGGACGGGGCGACGGATGCTCCCTCGGACGCCGGAGTCGACGCCGCGCCAGACGGCGCACCCGACGCTGTGCCCGACGCTGTGCCCGACGCTGTGCCCGACGCGCCCCCGGCCGAGCCCCACGTGCACTTCGTCGGGCGTCACGAGCCCCTGTCCTCGGGCGGGGCGCGTTTCGGATGGTCGGGAACAGGATTTGTCGTGCGTTTCCAGGGCACCGCCGCGAGGGTTCGCATGGACGACCCTTCTGGATTCTTCACGGTCGTGGTCGACGGACAGGTGCAACCGCGCCTGGCGACGGGCTCCGGTGAAGCCCTGTACGACCTGGCAACGGGACTCTCGGCTGGGGAACACGTGGTGGAGGTGTACCGTCGCGCGGAGGGGTTCTTCGGGGCCACGCGCGTGGTCGGGGTGGAGATCGACGGAACCCTGCTGCCTCCTCCGGTGGTCGGTCGTCGCATCGAGGTGCTGGGCGATTCGATCACGTGCGGTTATGGCAACGAAGGGGCGGACCAGTACTGCAACTTCTCCTCGGACACGGAGAACCACTACCAGACGTACGCCGCGATCGCCGCGCGCGCTCTCGATGCCGAACTCAGCGCGATCGCCTGGTCGGGCAAGGGTGTGATCTTCAACTACGGCGACGACACGACCGAGCCGTTGCCGTCGCTCTTCGGACGCACCATCCCGTCGGAGGCCGGCGACGATTGGGGGTTCGAATGGCAGCCTGACGCCGTCGTCATCAACCTCGGCACGAACGACTTCAGCACGGAGGGGGACCCGAGCGAGTCGGAGTTTGTGGGCGCGTACGTGGGGCTGCTCGAGGATATCCGCGGTGTCTACCCCGACGCCCGCATCCTGTGCACCGTGGCGCCGCTGCTATCCGAGGCCGAGTCGGTGTTGGTGATGGGCTACATCCAGCAGGCCGTGGAGGCTCGGGTGGGAGCGGGGGACGGGAACGTCGCGCGCATCGACCTTTACGTGGAAAACGAGGGGTGGGGGTGCGACTGGCACCCGAGCATCGCGACGCACGAGGCGATGGCCGCGTTGCTGGAGAGCGAATTGAAGACGGCGATGGGGTGGTAGGGGGCGCGCTCAACGCTCCCGGTCAGGAGGGAATCGAATCCAAGCTGTCCCTGGATCCACGCCCGACTGTGGCGGGGTGACTGGGTCTGCCTGGCTGGCTGGGTTTGCTCGGGTGACTGTGTCTGGCCGGGTGGCTGTGTCTGCTTGCGTAACTGTGTCTGCCCGGGTGGCTTTCCCTCGCAGCGAGGCGCTCCAGAATCCTTTCGGCGTGGCCGCGATAGAGCCTACGAATACAGTCTTCGCACAGTCCGTGCGTGAAACGGGCTTCAGAACGTTCTTCGATGTAGGACTCCATGACTTCCCTCACATCGATCGAGTCCCGACAAGCGCCACGCTCGTCGAGTGGATGGCGGCTATGGGTCAGTCCGAACACGCTGAAAAGGATTCCTGGCAGCGCGTCGCCTCGACATGTGACACTCGCACCATGACGACTCGCTCCTGGTGCCCCCTCGCCCTCATCCTCCTTGGCTGCTTCCCTGCGTGCGGCTCGGGTGACGAATCCAGCGGCAACGCATCGGACGCTGGCACGCCGGGAGCCGGAGGCACGGGCGGCTCGACAGGGGGAACCGGAGGCACGCAGGCGGGCGGCGGGGAGGCGGGGCAAGCCGGGACCGGTGGACTCGCCGGGGCCGCGGGCGTGGCCGGAAGTGGCGGCGACGCAGGCGCAACCGGCGGTGCGTCAGGGTCCGGAGGGGCAGCTGGGACAGCTGGGGCCGCTGGGACGGGCCAACCCCTCCCATGGCTCGCAGGGGTCAACCTCTCCTGCGCCGAATTCGGGGAAAGCCATCTGCCCGGCGTTTACGGTACTGACTACACCTACCCCACGCACGACGAGGTCGACTACTTCGTGGGCAAGGGCATGAACGTCTTCCGGCTCCCCTTCCGCTGGGAACGCCTCCAACCCACCCTCGACACTGAGTTTGACGCCGTCGAGCTGGGGCGACTCGACGAGTTCGTCACCTACGCATCCGGAAAGGGCGCGTGGGTCATCCTCGATCCGCACAACTACGCTCGGTACCACGGCAACGTGATCGGGGCGGGGTCCGTCTCCCACGACTCTTTCGCGGACTTCTGGAGGCGCCTCGCCGAGCGCTATGCCAACGAGCCCAAGGTGATCTTCGGCCTCATGAACGAGCCCAACTCCATGCAAACCGAGCTCTGGCTCACGAGCGCGAACGCAGCGATCGCCGCGATCCGAACCGCGGGCGCGGAGAACCTCGTGTTGGTTCCCGGCAATGGTTGGTCCGGTGCCCATAGTTGGTTGTCCTCCTACTATGGGACGCCCAATGGCGACGTCATGCTTGGCGTGGTCGACCCCTCGGCCAACTTCGCGTTCGAGATGCACCAGTACCTCGACTCGGACAGCTCCGGCACATCGGAGGGCTGCGTCAGCGCAACCATCGGGTCCGAGCGCATGCAGGCCGCGACCGCGTGGCTGGCTCAACACGGCTACAAGGGGCTGCTCGGCGAGTTCGGGGGGGGGCGAAACACCACGTGCTATGAAGCTCTGGACGACCTGTTGACGTACCTTGAAGACAACGACGATGTCTGGCTCGGTTGGACGTACTGGGCGGCCGGTCCCTGGTGGGGCGACTACATGTTCTCCCTCGAGCCCGCGGGCGGACAGGATCGGCCTCAAATGGACGTCCTCTCACAGCACCTCTAAGAGGGCACCGTTTGCCCATGGTGCGGCACCGCCCCCCTGTGCCAGTCTCCTCAGATGTCCGACATCCTCATCACGGGCGCCTCGCGAGGCATCGGTCGCGCTCTCGCCCTGGAGCTCGCACGTCGGGGCGGTCATCGCCTCGTGCTCGTCGCTCGCGACCAGGCACGCTTGGACGAAGTCGTGCGGAACTGCTCGGCTCTCGGGGGCGACGCTGTGGCGGTCGCCGGCGACCTCGGGTCCCGCGGCGAGGCGCGGGCGCTCGGACGTGCCCTGGCCGAGCAAGTGCACGACGGCGCCACGCTGGTGCACAACGCCGGCATCTGGCCCGCCCGGCGCACGCGAAACAGGGAGGGGCTCGAGACGGCGTTCGTCGTCAACTACCTGGGCGGGCTGGAGCTGCAGCGCCCCCTGCTCGGCAAAGGACTCCTTCGACGTGTCATGGTCGTGAGCGCCGGGCTCATCGCGGTGGGGCGATTCGATCCCGACCGGACGCCCAACGGCGACGACTTCTCCCGTTTCAGGACGTATTGCACGACGAAGCTCTGCTTCGCCGTCGCCATGCGAGACGTCGCCTCCGAGCATCCGAACATCGACTTCGTGGTGTTGCACCCGGGCGTGGTGCGCACCGACCTCGGCGCGCAACCTGGATGGTTCGGACGGCTGCTCGCCCTGATGAAGCGTCCGTGGGAGTCCCCGGAGGCTTGCGCGCGGCGGCTGGCCGTCGTGCTCTCTCGCGCGCGGTGGTCGGCCCCCGGGGAGGCCAAGTGGTTGATGAAGGACGAGGAGCGGAGTTGGCCCCGGCCGGCGCAAGATCCGAAGACGCAGCGCGCCGTGCGAAGTGCCACGGCGCGGTACGCGCTGGAGCCAGACGGTTGACCGTCTGCGGGTCCACGAGGAGCGCTTGATTGGGGACTAGGGAGTGTTTGCATACTCTCTCCTCGAGCACGAGCACCGCTGTCGCTGAGCACGCGCACGAGGGGGTTTGCAAACACTCCCTAACGCAGCGAGCCCACGAACGTGCCCGTGACACTTCCCGATTCGGCGTCCTCTCCCCACGCTCCGACCCAGTTGCCCTCCGTGAGGTTCTTGGCGATGTTGCTGACCGGGTCGATGTCCGAAGCCGTGCAGGTCCCCTCGAGCTCGAGCACCCCGTCGGCCTCGATGGCTCCCGCCAGCTTGGTGTCGAACGTGTTGCCTGCGAGCTGAATCCCCGCCTGGCAGAAGTTCTGCCACCCCTGGGCGCTGACGGGCACCCACATCAGGTTCGCGGCCAGCCACTGCCCCACCGCGGCGCAGTCCACCCAGCTGGCAAACATCTCCCCGGTGCTCTGGAATCCGAAGAGCGGCAACAGCCCGTGCAGATAAACGTGCTGGACCAGCTTCCCGTACGAAAGCTCGAACTGGTGCAACGGGATCGTCACCTGGTCTCCCGTCACGGACAGGGCGGCGTTCGTCTGCAGCGACGTCAGCCCCGCGTCGGCGAGGTCAAACCGGTACGTGTGCTCGTTGCCCTGCATGTCGTGCAGCAAGACTTCCATCTCGACGAGCTTGTGGGTCATGGGCTGGTGGGTGTCGGAGCCCTCCTGCACCGTGAGCACGGAGTGGATCTTGGCCTTGTTGATGGCGCGGGCGAGGTCACCTGCCATCTGCGAGAGGGCGAGGGCGCCGCCTGGTAGGTTCTGCGCCACGTACGTGTTGATTTGCTCTTGGAGCCAGGGCGCCCCGACCTCCCAGGCGCCGCACCCGCCGAAGAACGAAGGCTGCCCGCCTTCCCATACCATCATGTTGTTCTCGCAGAGCGCGCCGATGTCACCGAGGCCGTGATTCACCTCGCTGCACGTGTCGTAGTCTTCACCGGGCAGGCATTCCCAGTGACAGGTCTGGCGCATCACGAAGTCCGTCAAAAAGGCGCCAGGGTCCTGGCCGTAATCCTGCGTCGAGAGGTCGCAGTCGATGTCCTGGTCGTCCGTGAGCTCATCGAGCAGATCGACCGAACCCTGCACCGACCCGGGAAGCTGCCCCCCAAAGTCGAGTTGGTTCACCAGGTCATACGTCCCGAGCACGGGCCCAGGGAAGTACAGGTCCGCGAGCGGAACCTGCAGCTTCGTCGTCTCGGATTGCGCGACGCTCACTCCGTCCACGCAACCGTAGGCCCGGACATTGGGTCCCACGTGACCCGCGACGGTGACCGCGTAGTCCGTGCCCACCTCCAGCGTGTCCCACCCCGAGGTGTCCTCGATCGAGCCCAGCGCGTCCGTCGTCTTCAGCGGGGCAGGAAGCGCGTTCGGGTCGAGCCCGTCGCAGAGGATGCCCTTGTGAAGCAGCGGCTGCAGGTTCTCGAGCGGCAGGGCACCTAGATACGTCATCGCCACCGAGATCGAGCCCACCGGTTGGTCACTCACGACGATCTGGAACGAGATGGGGCTGCCCCCACCCGACGGGGGAGCTACCTCGACCGAGAACGAACCGTTCTGCTGTCCGGCCGTGAGCGCCATCCTCGCCTCGCCAGCGGAGTCGGTCATCGTCTTCTGCGCCCCAAGCTTGGCCCCGACTGCGTCGCCCACGATGGTGTAGGTGATCGGCGCGTCGGCAATGCCTTCGTGCGAATCACCATCGTAGTAACGGACGGTCAAGTCCGTGGTCTGCCCGAACTGCAGCGTTTGGTTCTCGCTCGCCACGAACACGAGCAAGGGGGCCGCGTCGGGGTTCGACACGTGGCCGCCCCCGCTGCCCGCAGCGTTACCGTGATCGCTGTCGGCGGGGTTGTCACCGCCGCAACCGCCGAGGGCGAAGCAGAAGACCAGAACCGAGCCGAGGATGCTGCCGACCGTGCGCCGAATCATGAGGACCTCCCGAGATGCGCCCGACGGGCTAGCAAGAGCTGTACCGCTTATCCCACACCTTCACACACGTTACATTTCGAGTAGTTAGGAGACTTGGATGGGGAAGGATGGGATCCATCCATGCCGGAAGTGTGTAGCCGTGTCGCACACTGTGGCCATTTCGATCCCACTGACGGACCGATGGACGGATGCCGGAAATCGACGGAACAGGATCACGCGTAGCCGTGGCCGAACTGGTGAATGCGGGACCGGGGACAGGGAATGGGAAAGTGCTTCGGTTTTGACTTCCCGGCTCCCCATGCCCGGCTCACCAGTTCTGGTCCATTGGCCCCTCGTCAGCGCAATTCTGTTTCGTTCATCTCCCTACTCCGAGCACCCAGCCCCCATCTCTTTCAAGCCCCTGCGCGCCGTCTCACTGTCCGAGTCGAGCCGAAGCGCGAGGCAGAAGGCGTCGACCGCCTGCTCGTACCGCCCCTCGGCCCGGAGCGCCCGCGCCATTCCAAGCGCCGCGGACAAGAACCCAGGGTCTGCCTCGAGCGCGTGGGCATGCATCTCCGCCGCCTCTGCCCACCGATCGGTCGACCCCAGCGCCTCCCCCAGTTCGTGCATCCCGCGGGCATGCGTCGGGTGATAGCGGAGGAGACTTCGGAAAGCCCTCTCCGCGCCAGTCAGGTCTCCCCGACGGACGCGAACCTTGCCCAAGTCCAGGAGGAAGTCCGAGCGATAGGGTTCCAGCCCCTGCGCACGACGCAGGTGCTGCTCCGCCTCCTCCAGCCGTCCTTGCCGCGCCCTGAGCAACCCGAGCAGATGGTGCCCATCCCCGTCCCACGGGTTGTCCCCGATCACGCGCCGGACCTCCCGTTCACTTCGTTCCAGGTCCCCCATTGCGAGCCGCGCACGCGCGAGCCCAACCCTGGCGCCGTGCAACGCCTCGTCGTAGGCCAGGGCCGTCTCGAGGTGCGCTGCCGCGGCCCCCGCATCTCCCGAAGCAAGCACGGCCGCCCCAAGGTTGTAGTGCACCAGGGCCGAACGGGGATGGTCGCTTCGCAGCGATGTCAGCAGCTCGACGGATTCCTGGAGCTCCCCTGCACCGAGCAGCAGGTGGGCAAGGTCGAGCCGGGCCCGGAAATCTCCTGGTCGCAGCGCTAGGGCTCGCTGGTACATCGGCCGGGCACGGTCTCCGTGCCCCAGCGCCGCCAGCTGGGTTGCGGCCTCGAATTGCTTGCCGGGGTCGTCGGGATAGCGAGCCGCCAGCGCCTCGTAGTAGGGCCTCGTCGTGGTGGTCTGGTGCTCGAAGAGCTGGATTTTGCGACTCGAGGGGAGCAGCTCGCGCGCCCGGGCAAGCTGGCCTGCCATCACGAGCCCCTGCCCCTCCGCGGCTCGGTCGACGGCGCCCTGCGGGTCCGCCGAACCCGTTGTCCGCAACCAGCGGCCGATCGGCTCCCGCACGCCAAGGAGCAACGCGGGAACCATGCGACGCCCCTTCGAAAACGTCGTCGTGTACGGGATGATCGGGTGATCGTCGGTTTGCACGGGGAGCCCTTCGGTCCACGTCGCCAGGGCATCCGGGCCCGCCACGAACAGGTCGAGTATCTCCTCGACGCTCCCCATGCCCCAGACCGCGAGGTCCTTGCCGGCCTCGGTGCTGCGCAGCCGATCCACGACGCGCGGCACGTCCACGACAAGCTCGTCGCTTCGCACGCCCACGAGCTTGGCGTACCCCACCTGCCCGTAGGTCTCGAAGCCGACGTTGGCCCAGAGCGTCATGCGGGGAAACGCCCCTTGGAAGGTGTGAACGATGATCTTGAACTCGCGCTCGGACAGCCCGTGCAGGGGAAGCCATTGGACCGCGATGCCTCCCTCACCGAGCCTTTCGCGCACCAGCTCGTAGAACTCGAGGGTGTACAGGATCCAGGAGTCCACGGCCTTGGGGTGGGTGGAGTCGATGATGGCCACGTCGTAGCGGTTCTGGGTGTTGAGCAGGAACTGGCGCCCGTCGCCGATGTGCAGTCGGAACCGTGGGTCATCGAGCACGCCGTGGTTCTCGGTGGCGAAGTGGCGAGCCCCGCGCTGGACGGCCGATGACAGATCGATGACGTCGAGTTGATCGAGGGGATGGGCGAGGGCTGCGCCCGCGGAGATCCCGGCGCCGAGGCAGATCATGACGCCCTGCTTGGGGTTCGGGTGCAACAGCGGCGCGAGGTGACCGAGTGCCTTGAAGCTTTGGTCGTGCACGAGGCGGGTCGTGACCTCGTTGACGCCGTTCATGAGCAGTTGCCGCTCGAGGTTGATCTGGTTCTCGATGACGGAGACGGTGCCGGTTCGCGCCTCTTCGTAGTGCACGAAGACTTGGTGGCGTGGCCCCACGGAGGCGAGGATCATGCTTCGCGGCATGGCTGCGGGCATCACGACGGCCATCAGCGCCACGGTGCTCACGGGAAGTGCGGCGAAGGCGAAGGTGCTGGCAGAGCGCGGACGAGCCACCAGGACCGCGACGGCAGCCATGGCAACACTCAAGAAGGCCACCGCCAAGAACGTGCGCTGCACGCCGAAGACTGCGCCCACGGAAACAGACGCAGTGATCGCGCCGAGAGCGGACCCCACGCCGTTGGCGAAGGTGACGCGTCCAATGCTTTGGCCCACGTGTCCGGAGGCGTGCCCGTGCAGGCTGCACGCGGCGGGGAAGGCCGCACCTGCGAGGATGCAGGGCAACAGGACGAGGATGGGCGTGTACACGAGCTCGCGCAGCAATTCGAGGTGAACGGAGCCGGCGAACGCGTGCGAGGCTTCGAGGCCGAAGGGGTCGCGCCCGCGGCGGATCACCAGCTCGGCGGCGACCCAGAACGACGCAAGGGATGCGAGGGAAAACGCGCTGAGCAGGCCCGCGGTCCAGGTCGCCTGATCTCGGGACGCGAACAGTCTGTGCGCCGCGCCGCCGATGGACAGACCGACCAGCACGACGGCCAGCATCGTCGCGAAAGCGTACGTGTCGTGACCGAAAACGAAGGTCAGCACCCGGGCCCAGAGCATTTCGTTGGCGAGGACGACGAACCCCATGACGAACGTTGCGGCCAGGGCGAGACGTCGAAGGGCCACGTTGTCCCTCTCGTGTTTCGCGCCGCTCGGGTCATGGGTGGGCGTGGCAAGAGGTGAACGAACCCTGTCGGCGAGGAGCGCGAGGATGGCAGCGGCGAAGCTACCTATGGCGGCGACGGCCGACCACCGCGAGGTCCCCACGAGCGCGAGCCCCCAGAAGCCGGTAGCGAGGGACCCGAGAGCCGCGCCCGCGGTGTTGGCGCCGTAGGCGATCCCGACCTGGCGTCGCATCGACGCACCCGGGCGGGTCAACGCGCGCACCAGCAGAGGCAAGGAGGCGCCCATGGCGAGGCAGGGCGCCGCAATGAGCAGCAGGGCGAGGAGCCGACGGAAGAGGGCGCCGGTGTCACCGGGGAGGGTCGAGAGTGCGGAGAGCAGGTGAGGTGCCGCAAAGGCGTAGGATCCCAGGAGCACCTCGGCGAGGGCGTAGAGGCGCAGGGGAGACCGCACGCGTTCGGCCCAACCGCCGGCGACCCAGGCTCCCCCACCGATCCCGATCATGAAGGCGGCGAGGACCAGCGCGGCTGCGTCGCTCGCGTTTCCGAGAGGGACGACCAAGGCGCGGGACCAGGCGATCTCGTAGGCGAGGGCCGCCCCGCCGGACAGCATCGCGGCGGTCCAGATCGTCGCCGTGCGGACGGTGTTTGCGCTCGGAGCCACGGACACGGGGGCACCATAGCAAGGCACGGCGGCGGTCGCGGTGGGGATCGGTGCCGCCCCGTGCGATGACCCCACCGGCCGGGGCGAGCGCCCTGGAACGCTTTGCGGTCGAGCCTTTGGCCGTGGCTCGCGAAAGATGGTCGACATTCGCCCGCACGCGGGGTAGTTGGTCTTCCTCCCGGAAGCACGTGGACGAGACAACGGCTCGAACCGTGCCAAGAAGCGCAGACCAGAACAGCGAAAATTCCCATGAGCGAACGCCCTTCTGAAGTCACGGAGCTGCACACCCGGCTGCTGCGGGTCACCCTCGAAATCGAGTCTTGCGTGGCCTACTGGTCCCACGCGGACACCCAGCGGAGCCACGCCGAGCACGCCAAGCTCGCCCTCGAGCAAGGCTGGTTCGGGGATCGGTCGCCCGCCCGTGTGCGCAAGCTCGTCGATGAGCTCTCCTCCCGCTTCGACCCCTTCCCCGAGGCCCTCGCCGTCCTGCGAGCGTGGACGAATATCTCCGACGCCACGCGCCGGCTCGTGTGTCACTGGCACGTCCAGCTGACGGACACGGTCTACCGGAAGTTCACTGGCGATCTTCTCCCGGAGCTGCGCGGCCCGGAAGGCGCGGTGCTCACGCGTGAGCTCGTGGCCGAATGGATCGAGCAGGTGGCACCGGGACGGTGGGCCGACTCGACCAAGCTCAAGTACGGCGGGAATCTCATCACCACCGCAGCGGAAGCGGGCCTCGTTTCCCAGCCGTCGCGCGAGCGAACCCCGCAGGTTCCCGAGGTTCCGGACGAGGCCCTCGCCTACGTCCTTCACCTGCTCCGGGACGTGGACTTTGCCGGCACGCTGGCGGAGAACCCGTACTTGCGGTCCGTGGGCATGCAGGGCGACTCCCTCGAGGAAGCTCTCGCTCGCCTTGCCGGCCGCAGCGACGACGGCGGCTTCGACCTCGAGTGGATGGCCAAGAGCCTGACCGAATGGGCCGCGCGGAAATCTTGAGTTTCGCGTTTCGCGCCCCGCGCATGACCGCACGACCCCTGAAAATTCCCTCGCCACAGGCCAAAGGACGCGACTAGGCTCCCCCCCTTTCGTACCCGGCTTCCTTTTTCTCGTCCAGCGCCGGCCCAAGCCCGGCAAGAGGCAACCATGACCAAGCAACATGCGATCGTCGCGTTCGTGCTCTCCGTGGTGGCGGGCGTCGCCGTGATGGCCATCGTCGACAAGAGCAACGGTGACAAGATTCAACCGGATGCGGCCAGCGCGTCCGCCAGCGCCGCCACCGAGGCTCCCCCCAAGCCCACCAAGAACCCCGGTGCGGTCCCCGTCGAGCTGTACGTGATGTCCCAGTGCCCCTACGGCGTCGAAGCCGTCAACGGCATCAAGCCCGCCATCGACAAGCTCGGGGCCGACGTCGACCTGGCGCTCGAGTACATCGGGCAGGAGGATGCCTCGGGCAACCTCACGTCGATGCACGGCCCGGCGGAGGTGAAGGGCAACATCGCGCAGTTGTGCGCGTTTCGCCACGCCCCCGACAAGGCCATGGACCTCATCGCGTGCCAGAACGAGAACATGCGCCAGGTGGACACCAACTGGGAACCTTGCGCGAAGAAGGTGAGCGCGAACGCGGCCTCGCTCAAGAGTTGCATCGACGGTGCGGAGGGCAAGAAGCTGCTCTCGGACTCCTACAAGCGCGCGGAAGCGAAGGGCGCTTCGGGCAGCCCGACGATCTACATCGGCGGCAAGCCTTACGAGGGACGGCGCACCTCCGACGCTTACCTGCGGGCCATCTGTGACGCGCACAAGGGGCCTGCCCCCAAGGCGTGTGGAGAGCTACCTCCGCTCGCCACGGTCAACGTGATCGTGTTGTCGGACAAGCGCTGCGCCGAGTGCGACGCGTCGCGGCTGGCGCAGGCGGTGGGCTCGCGTATCGCGAAGCCGGCCGTCCGCGTGCTCGACTACACGGAGGAGGAGGGACGCAAGCTGCACGAGGAAGTCGGCGGCGGGAACCTGCCGATGCTGCTGTTCGATGACACGCTCGACGCGGACAAGGAAGCGACCGAGGCGATCGGTGCGGGCACCCAGCGCAAGGGCAAGTACCGGACGCTGAACGTGGGCGGCATGTGGAACCCGATCTGCGCGGACCCGAACGGTTGCTCGCACGCGGACTGCAAGGCGACGTTGAGCTGCCGTCCCGAAGCGAAGAACACCCTCGAGGTGTTCGTGATGTCCCAGTGCCCCTACGGTGTGCTCGCCCTCAACGCGATGGAAGAGGTGCTGAAGAACTTCGGGGCGGGGCTGAAGTTCAAGGTGCATTACATCGCCAATGGCACGGCCGAGGCTGGGTTCCAGGCGTTGCACGGGCAGCCCGAGGTCGACGAGAACATCCGTGGGCTGTGTGCGATCAAGCACTACGGGGCGTCGAACAAGTACATGGACTACATTTGGTGCCGCAACAAGGACATCCGTTCCGAGGATTGGGCGACGTGCACTGGGTCCAACGGCATCGCGCAGGCGAAGATCAAGTCGTGCTTCGAGGGCGAGGGCAAGAAGCTGCACGAGAACGACATCAAGGTCGCGACCGCGCTCGGCATTGGGGCGAGCCCCACGTGGCTGGTGAACGGGCGGCACAAGTTCTCGGGCATCGACGCCGAGACGATTCGCAAGAACGTGTGCGAGCACAACCCCAAGATGAAGGGTTGTGAGAACACGCTGTCCGCAGGCAATTCCGGTGCTTCGGATCACGCCGGCTGCGGGCACTGAGTCTTCCTCTCCCTCGGCCGCCTCGCCATTCGGAGCAAGATCCGGAGGTTATTCTCTCCGCCCCTCCCTTCGAATGACCTTCCACCGAAAGATACTTTCGTCGGCATGCTGAGCCGGCACTTGCTCGTTCGTCGCCTCATCACAAGATACTGATCTCGTGAGCGCAGGCGATGGCTGTGCCGAAAGGAGCTACGCGCATGTCAAGGCTTCGGGTCAACGCATTCGGAATCTCGCTCGATGGGTATGGCGCCGGTCCTGAGCAAGCCCTGGACAATCCGATGGGCGTCGGGGGGATGGCCCTGCACCAGTGGGTGTTCGGCACGAAGACGTTTCGGAGAATGCACGCCGACTTCGCTGGGCCGCTGATCGGTGACCAGGCCGACCGACAAGACGTCGACGACGACTTCGCCGCGCGCGGCTTTGAGAACCTGGGCGCCTGGATCATGGGACGCAACATGTTCGGGCCGTCGCGCGGCGCCTGGCCCGACGACGGTTGGAAGGGATGGTGGGGCAACAACCCGCCCTACCACGTGCCCGTTTTCGTGCTCACGCACCATGATCGTGCGCCCCTTACGATGGAGGGCGGAACAACGTTTCACTTCGTTACCGATGGCATTCATGCCGCGCTAGGGCGCGCGAAAGAGGCTGCTCAGGGCAAGGACATCCGGCTCGGCGGAGGAGTTGCCACCGTTCGCCAATACCTCACCGCCGGGCTGATCGACGAGCTACACCTCGTGGTCGCCCCCGCGCTTCTGGGCCGGGGCGAGAACCTCCTCGGCGGCATCGATACGGTCAGCCTCGGCTACAGGTGCACGCAGCACGCCTTCTCGGAACGCGCCACGCATGTGGTTCTGACGAAGTAGCCGTACACCAACAGGTCGAGACTCCACGGACCGGGACCGCGGCGACTGGGTCTGCAAGACGTGGCGCTACAACCTGACCCTGGACCCCACGATCAGCAAGAAGTTCAAGCCACCGCTCGAGGACGTACTCGGTCCCTCCACCTGCGACCCCGCCGCGTAGTGCCCCTGCGCGTCGGCACCCTGGACGTTCGGCAACCACGTGTTCCCGCTTGCGTTTACCGTGCTTGCGGAGCTCACGTGCAACGCCTTGAACGTATTGGCCGCCGACTGGAACAGGTTATTGCCGGGCTCCGCGGGGTCAGCGGTTCCCATGTCCAAGGTCGCGAGCAACGAACCGTGCGAGACGGCGTCGCTTCCGATCTCGAGGAAGTGCGTGTCGCGGACCGTCACCTTCGCGTTGCCGTCCACCGTCATTCCCGTCCTGCAGGCGTTCAGCTCGGAGTTCCGCAGATACAGTTCGGCTCTCCCATAGGCCGCGATCCCGGTCGCGTTGCCCGTGGCGTTTCCACACAGCACACGCAGCCCGTTCACGTCAAAGGTCGCAAGGGTCGGCACGCTCGTGCCAAACCCCGTCCAGCCCGTTCCCAGCTCCAACACCACGTTCGTCACCATGGCCTGGTCGTCAGGCATGCCGAGCACGGCGGTCGAGTCGGTGGAGGCGGGGACCAGCGCGAAAATCCGAACGGCCTCGAGCGCGGGGGACATTCCCTGGAGGTGCATCACTTGATCCGCATCCGATTCAAAGGCAATCCGCGTGCTCCCGGCATCCTCGCCTGATCCGGACCCGAGCAGTCGAACACCATCGACGACCAACGGGAAATCCTCGCCTGGGTACACCCCAGGCAGCACCCGGACGTTCCACCCGGGGTCCGCCTTGGAGAGCCCCTGGCCGATGGTCTTGACCGCAGTCGGTACGCTCAACCCGTCCGCGTTGTCGTCCCCGTTCGTCCGCACGAATATGTCCGGGGTATGACCGCTCACCAGAGCCGTAGCCTTAGCCGAACCCGCTGTCGCTTGCAGTTCGGCAGTCTTCGTGCCCGGCTCGGACGCGGCCGGCGTGTACTGAACCGTCACAGAACAGGTCGCGCCCACCGCGAGCGAGGCGGGACAGTTGTGCGACGCGACCTCAAACACGTCCGCACTTCCCGCGATGACAACCCCGAAGACGATGTCCTGCACCGCGCCCGTCCCTGTGTTCTTCAGCTCGAACGTACCGGGCTTCGTGGTCCCGTAGGCCACGGGCCCGAAGTCGTACTCGGGCGGGGTGAACTCCAAGCCGTTGCTCACCACTCCCGATTGCCCCACGAGCGACGCCGTGGCCGTTCCCCCGGGAGATGCTGCCACGGTCAGGGTTGACGTGACCATCCCTCCCGCCTCTGGAACGAACACCACGTCCACCTCGCAAGAGGAGTTCGGCGCTAGCGTGGTGCAGTTGGAGTGCTCCACCCGGAACGCCTGGGAGTTGATGTTGGCGGACAGCGTCCCCGTGGTTCCCGTACCCGTGTTGGTCACTTCGAAGGTGAAGAGGTCGGATTCGCTGCCAACCTCCGCGGTGAACGTCCGCTCGGAAGGCGAGATCGTGAGCCCCACCGTCGCGACGTCGTCGGGCGAGTCGGGTGCAGCGTCCGCCCCTGTCTCCTGCGTTGTGTCTCCCGACACGTCCCCTGCAGGCTCCTCGCTGACCGCGTCCGACGGGGCGTCGGTCCCGGCGTCGGAGTCGCCCGACGTTCCGAACGAGTCCCCGCCGCACCCCGCAAGCCAGAGGCCCATCGCGCCCGAGAAGATGAAGCCGACCCACCGCATGGCGTTCTCCCTGCGGACCGTGAATCGAGGCCGCAGGGAGAACATTACCACACGGCAGGGGTGACCACCCAGGACCCGGCGTTCGACGGACACGGTCGAGGAGTTGCCTCGCGGCCCCGGGTAGGCGAAGATCAGGTTCGTGATCCCCTTGAATCCCTCCCCGCGTCGCTACGGGTGGACGGTCGTTTCCGCGCTGGCACTCGCTGCGGCGACGGCGTCCGCCCAGCCCACCCCTGTGAACACGACGAACAGCGCGGCTGCCCAGCCCTGGAGCGCGAGCTCGCGCGCGGCCCCGGGACAGCCCATCCTGATCCACGTCATCGTGGCCTTGTGCTCCAACGAATACGCCTACTGCGGCAGCAAGGCCAAGGGCGACCCGACCGACCTCGACAACAACCTGTACTGGGGCGCCCTGTTTGGCGCGCGTCGCCTCTTCGACAGCCCCAACAGCCCCTGGACCCGCGTCTCCGCCAACCCGGCCAGCGGGCAAGTCCTCGAGCACCTCGTCTACCAACGGTCCAGCTCCGCCTTCGGCACCGCCTACGTCTCCCTCGAGGCCTGGAACGGCACCCACACGGACGAGGCCATCGACCGCTTCTACGCCATTGCCACTGGCGGGGGACAGGTGACCTTCCAAGGCCGAAACGAGACCATCCACGCCGTCGGCTACGTGGGCTACAACCGCCTGCTCGACGACCGATCGCTTCCGGCCGCGGCAGGCGGACAGGCCATCCCGTCGTTCGTCATCGCCCGCAACTCGGAGCGCACCTTCGGTCCATCGCTGCGGCAGGCGGGGTCGTTCCCGCTCGTCACGGTCACCGGAACGGTAGCCCCCGAGGGATACACGATTCTCGCCGCCACGCGCGCGATTGCGGACAACTACTCACCGCGAGGTATCCGTAGTCGGATGATCGAGGAGTACGCGCGCTACCAGAAGACCTCCGAGCGCACGGCTTCTCTCACGTTCCCCTGGCCTCACCTCTGAACCGCTTCGCCGGGCCTCACGCCGCGGGCAGCGTGTCCTTGCCGCTCACGTTCGCCTCCACGTCCCACCCGAGCCCCAGGTCGTGAAAGCTCGGGTCCACGAACCAACGCTTCTTCGAAATCGGGTCGGCCACGAGAACCCAGTCGTGGTCACGCCACGCGCGCCAGGGAAGCACCTGCCCGAGCGCCTGCGCGTCGCTCCGCAGGGGCCACGTGGTGACGCGAAGGGTCGCGCGCCGTGCGATGCGGTCGAGCACGGAAACGAACAGTTGCGCGTACTCCACACAATGCCCCTCGCGAACCGCTCGGTCGAACCGCATCGAGGTAGCGTGGTCCAAACCGAACACAAGCTTGCTCGACGTGATGCCCAAGGCAAGGTCGATGGCATCCTCGATCCGGTGGGGTGCAAGGCGGGTGGCTACCGCTTCCACCTCTTTCGTGAGCGCTTGCGTGAGCGAGGCTCGCTTCGGCTGGAGGCGGTGCGGCGCACGCAAGGAGAGCGCCAACGCGCGAGCACCGTACACGGTCACCGGAGCGCAAACGATGGCGCCGCACCCGAGAGCCAGCAGGAAACGCCGTCGGGACCTCACGCTGGGAACCTTGGCGCGTTCGGACCGGGCGTGCCAGCTCGATTCGCCACGCCGCGGAACGGTGCGACGAACCATCTGGAGCGTGCAGGACGAGCTGGTTCGATGTATCTTCCGAATCTCTTCATGACCGAATCTCGCGAAGCCCTCGAACGTCGAATCAAAGAGCTCGAACGTGACGCCGAAGACCTCCAAACGGAGGTCCGGGTGCTGCGCGCGCGAGAGGGAGATCTGCTCGCCATCCTGAGCAACACGCCCGCGCCGATCTACCTCAAGGATGCCGAGTTCAAGTACATCCGGGTGAATCGCCGGTACGAGGCGCTCGCGCACGTCACGTCGGACGCGTTGTCGGGGCTGACCGACTACGACATCTTCCCCAAGGCCGTGGCCGATCTGTTTCGGAAGCAGGACGAAGAAGTCATTCGAGCAGGGCGCCCCATGGAGTTCGAGGAGACCATCCCCTTGCCCGATGGTGAGTTCACGTTCATCACGGTCAAGTTCCCGGTGTTCGATGAGGGAGGCAAGCTTCGCGCGGTGGGCGGGTTCTGCGCGGACATCACGGCGCGCAAGAAGACCGAGAAGGAACGCGAGGAGTTGCTCGAACGCCTCAGCGCCTCCATGAAGGAAGTGGCAACGCTGCGCAAGATTCTCCCGATCTGCGCCTGCTGCCGGCAGATCCGAGACGAGCAGGGGGGGTGGAGCGAGCTCGAGACGTATCTGCTTTCGAACGCGGAGCTCGAGTTCAGCCACAGCGTGTGCCCCGATTGTGCGAGGAAGCTGTACGGCGAGGAGCGGTGGTTCGTGGAGCGCAAGCCGTAGTCCCCCGGAAGTATGAAACCGCGATCTCGCATTCCGTCGTCGTTCGCCGCGACGTTCGTCTTTGGCGCCGCGATGTTCGGATGTGCGTCGACCCCACCGAGCGTGCCGGCCGCCGTCACGAGCGTCGCTACCGAACCACCGCCGGACCGAGCCGCCCCCGCCCCGATCGAGCTACCCAAGCCGGACATCGTGCGCGTCGGCGCGGGCGAGGCGGTGGTCGTCGCGCCGGGCCAGATCGTCGAAGGCGCGTGGTTTCGTGTGGCTGTCTTCGACGACAAGGCATGCGGAAGCTCGCTCGGCGGCGGCACGCTGCACGCCATCGACTTCTTCTACGACAACCTCACACCCGAGCTGACGCGCTTCTTCTCGAAGAGCGCGACGATCGAGCTTGTCAATGCGCGCGGCGAGTCGTTCGGGGTGGTCGCGGGTCCGCTCGCGGGCGAGGGCTGTGGGCCCGGCCTCTCCTTGGGGGACGGCGCCCAGCCGGGCGCGCGGCTTCGTGGCCAGCCTTTCGCCGGGTTGCCCGCCGGCGTCGATCCACCGACCCACGTTCGCCTCGTGCTCGAGGAGCCGCACGGATTCGCCGTGTCGACGGTGACCGTCGATCTAGGCCTGAGCCCGAAGCCGCCCGGTCCACTCCCGGCGCAGATCGACGTGACGGACCTGCCTTCGGCCCGCGCCGGCACGCCTGCGGGTTCGTCGACCTACTTCGAGCTCGTCGCGGAGGGGCTGCGCAGCTGCACGCACCAGCCAGACCCGTGGATCGATCGCGTCTTCGCGGAGGGGAAGGCCGAAGGCAAGTCGATGCGCGTCGTCGGCTTGGACCTGCGCCTCGAGAATCGTTCGAGTGAAGCGATTGCCCTCACCGCCATGGAGGCCTTCGACGCGGACGGGCATGGGTATTCGGTCTACCCGACCACGAATACGTCGTGTGAACTCGGGCGCTTTCCCAAGCAGATCGACCCCCGCGCCTCCGGCAAAGGCACGGCAGCGTTCGCGCTCGTGCCCGCGGGAACGCGCGGCTTGTCCGTGCGGGTCGAAGTGCGGCCCGTGGGCAAGAGCCCCTACGATGGGTACAGACCTGTCACCGTACGGGTGCCACTTGGGGACGTTGGGCGCTGACGTTCAATCCCGACTTCACCCTCCATCCTCTGCGTCCTGAGCGTCCCCATCGTCGCCAGCGTCCGCCGGTTCCACGGCGTGCACGCGAGGTTCGTCGGGGCGCGATCCCGTGACGAGGAGCATCCCCGCAGCCGCCCCTCCCAGGATCACCACGCCCGCCGCGGCCGCTGCGATCGGCACCAGCGGACGGATGCCTCGACTCACGCGACGCTCAGGCGCCGAGAGCGCCTCGATCATCTTGTCGAGCTGATCTGGTGTTGCCGCGTCCAGCACGGACCGTTCGGTGTCCGCCAACGCGAACCCCGCGTCGGTCGCCGCTCGAGACCGTTCCGATCGCAACGCCTCCCGGAAGGCCGGATCCTCCGCCGCTCGCAGCAGCACGCGATCGACACCTCCCGGCATCCGACGCCCGCCCGTGTTGCCTTCCGAATCTGTTGCCACGTTTTCTCCTCCCGCAAGCTACTCCCGCAATCCACGCAGGATGGCCGTCAGCGAATTCCAGACCGACGGCTTGCTGACGGCTTCCGGCTCGGGTGCTTGCGCTGCCAGCAGGGCCACAGCACCTCCGGGGACGAACAAGCCGAAGCACTGATCGCAACGGGACACGGGGGGACCGACTTCTCGAAACTCCTCTGCGATAAGGGGAACGTGACATCGGGGACAAGGCTCCTCGTCCTGCTTCGCCTCCACTACCCTCGAGTTGCTGGCAACACGGCGCGCCAGGCGGACGGGGTCGCCGTCGAACCAATCGAGCCATACGCCGCCGCAGCCGGGACAGACGTCGACGCGCGCTCCGTCGGCATCGCGAACGACCATCGTCATGCCGCATGCAGGGCAGCGGGCGGGTTGGTCCCGATAGGTATCTTCACGCACGTCTGAACTCCCTCGCGACCCTACTCCGCAGCTGCCCCTTTCGCCTCCTCCAAGAGCTTCAGAATCTGGCACTTGTTCAGGCAGGACTTGTACTCGCTCGTGCCCACCTCGTGCTTCGGCTTGCACTCCACGACGCAGGCCTCGAGGATCCGCGCCTTCTGGGCCGCTTGCCCAGCGATGCTATCGCCAAACGCCTTTCGCGCCCCCGCCTTGCCCGTGTCCCCGGAGATGCCGTTCTCCCAGCGCTTTCGCACCGCGGTATCCGCGTCGCCTTCGAAGGATTCACCCTTGTTGCCATACTGGGTCTCACAACTTATCGGGCATTGATCCGCATCTGCGGAGGTCTCGGCTCTCGAGATGCACCCGGAGGCACACTTCCACGCTTCCGACGATCGCTCCTCGAGCCCCGACAGGCTGGCCTGGCAGGCCTCAACCGCCGGCTTCTCCGTGCTGAGCTTCGCCTCCTTGCGCAGCTCCATGTACTTCTCGCACATGGACGCCGGTGACTTCGAGCAGCAGCCCGAAACACCCACCACCGCCGCGAACGCCACGCACCACTGTAGTCTACGCATGTTTCACCCTTGTTGGTCCCCGCCATCATCCGTGTCGTCCGGCCGCGAAAGGCCAGAGGCGGTCAAGAGACCACAGTGCCGTGCTGTCGGCAAGCGAAGCCGGCAGCAGAGCAAGCAAGTTGACCTTCGGCTACAGGGTAGCGGGCGGCGCGGTCGTATCACGGAGAAGGCCTTGGAGGCTGGGCCTCAGGTCCTCGACCGACTTGGGGCATGCGAAACGGATCTTGAGCTTTCCTGTCCGCGGGCTCAAGCCCACGGCAACTCCGGGGGAAGCCCGCCGCGGGGGCGGGCTTAGCTCGGTTACGACGTGAGCTCAGTCCAGCAAGCTGAAACTTCACGACAGGCTCGACGAGAGCAATACTTCGCGCAGGGTCGATTGTTCGCAACCACCCGAGGTTCTGTCCGACAGGACAGCATGGGCCACAGATCCTTCGCCAATGTTCTGGTTCACCTCGTCTGGGCTACCAGCCACCGGCAGCCGATTCTGACCTCCGAGCACGATGCCTGGCTGGCGCGGGAGCTTTCCCGAAAGGGCTTCGGGGCAGGGGGCCAGGTGTTTGCTATCGGCATCGCCTCCGATCACGTTCACATGGCCGTGCGGCTCGGCGTCACGACGCCGATGAGCGAGTTGCTCCAAAGGGTGAAGGGAACGTCGAGCCGGCTGTGGAACCTGACTCGATCACCTCGCCTGACTTGGCAGGACGGCTATTGGGCAGAGTCGATCCGGCCGGAAGACCTGCGAGGTCTATGCGGGTATCTTGGGACTCAACGGCAGCACCACCGATCCGACGGGGTCCTGGAAGGCTGGATGACAAGGTTCGACGAGCCTTGTCCCGAGGAGCTCTGAGAGGCTGTCTCAAGACCGCGCCCGCGGACACGAGACAACTTAGGGAAGCGTTGACCTGCTGGCTGTGGAAGCTACGCACTTAGGGCAACGTGCTGGAACGGTGCCGGGGCAACCCGATAACTTGGCTTCCAAGCCTCGTATCGGGAAAAGCCCGCCCTGGCGGGCTTCCCCCGGAGTTGCCGTGGGCTTGAGAGGCCGTCTCAAAACCGAGCCCGAGCCCGAGCCCGAGCCCGATCCGGTTGGGTTAACCCGCGTGATGAAAATCACCGGTTTCGTGAGGGTTCCCGGGGTGTTTTGAGACAGTCTCTTGAGCCCGCGGACAGGGAAGCTCGCGGTCGGAAATTCAGATCCGTGGTACCGTCGGCACCATGACACGCCGGGCTGGCCAACGGATTGCGCGCCACACCGTCGTCACAGCCCTGCTCCTGTCCGTGGGAATCTCCGCCGCCAGCGAGCCCCCATTCCGCCTCCCTTCGGTCCCTGCCCCTTTGCCCCTCGATCGCCGTGCAGATCCCCCCGACGCACGCGTCGGCACGTATCCCGACCCGCAGCTCCACGCGCCCTGGCTCGGTCCCGCGATCGGTCTGGACGCACGCGTCACGGGCGACGCGGGGGTTGCATTCGCCGCCGAGGGGATCGCGGCCGTCCCCTTCCAGATCTGGCGGGGGAGCTTCGATCCCGGCTTCTTCCCCACCCTCCGTGGGAGCTGGCGGGGCCGAGGCACCCTCGACGGATGCATTGGCTTGGGCTTCGGTGTGTTCGAAGACAAGGGAAGCTTCGACGACGGCTGGAAAACGCTCTCCTATACCCCCCAGGTCGCGTGGCGTCTGATCGGACCAGGGTCCGTCACGCGCGGCTTCCGTCACGACCTGGTGTTCAAACCTGGGTTGCTCCACATCGGTCTCGCGCACAGCATCTGGCCCGGGGACGGGTCGGCCGTCCACGAGCTCCGATTGGTCATCGGCGCCAGCATTCTCGAGGACTTCTTGTGATGCGACGTGCGATCGTCCTTCTCCTCGCGGCGCTTGCGACTGCCGCCTGCGCCCCTTCCGTTCCTCACCTTGTGCAACAGCGACGCTTCGCCGATGCCATTTGCTTCGCGTCCAACGAGCAGGAGGCTCGCCTGGTGGCGGCGTCCGTTTGGCAATCGGTCGATCCCAAGGTGCACGTCCACGTCGTGTCGCCCCAGGAGTGGGTATCGCTGCTCGGAGAGGAGCGCGGAGCCCAGGCAGATGGCCACTACCTCGCCTTTCGCACGAGCTGGGCGGGCAACGCGGTCTCGGTCGACCGTGTCGCGTTGAGCATGGACGTGTTGGCGCCACGCGCTGGGCACGATGACCTGCACGTCATCGATACGGCAACGTACGAGCAGCGAGCCATCGCGGCGGCAGCCACGGGCGAGCGGATTCCATCACAACGCACGTCGACGGTTCGTGAGAGCTGGACACCCGCACCCCCGCGCGATCCCTTGGGGGCGATTCTGTCGTTGTTCGTGCCGAACAGCTCCAGTCACGAGGTCGTGCTCGACCCGTCCGACGCCGAGTACGCGCAGGCGGGGCCGGCCGCCTGGGCGTTGATGAGTGCGCTCATCGAGGGCGAGAATGCCACGGGGTATGTCTTGCGCGGGGAAGACCGCCTCGGCGCCGAGATGCAGGTCGAGCTTCGCCTCGAAGACCATCTGGAGGGCTCGGGGAGCTGCACACTGCACGTGACGAAGGTGCTCGCCCTGACGCCGGCGGACAAGTCCTTCGCGCGCCAGGTCGAGGCGGAGTTCGGGCGGGGCTATCGGCCCGTCTCGACCTTGGAAGGCGCGACGAGAGCGTGGCTTTCCAACGATCGCGGGGCGTGGGGGATGGAGTTGTGACGCGGTGACAGAGCCCCCCCGCCACTCCCTCGAACATCCTTCTCCGCCACGATCCGCTCCAACTCTTCGCGCGTCACACCAAGGCGCGCCGCCAGCATGTGCGCCAGAGAGGTCTTCGCCACGCCAGGCACGAAGGCGAAGGTCGGCCGGTTGTCCGCGTCGAGCTCCACCTCGAGGAAGGCAAGTCGCTCCACCGGCCTGTCCCTCTCGATCCTTTGTGCCAGTCCGAGGAAGTGCGTGCTGATGAACACCTGCGGGTGCAGCTTCGGAAGCAAGGAGATCACCATCTCGGCAATCTCCTCGCCTTCCGTCGGGTTCGTCCCGGAGCAGAGCTCGTCGATCAACGCCATCGCGCCCGGCTGCAGCTCCTCGAACAGCTTTCGGATGCGCACGAGTTCGGTGCCCAGGCGCCCCTCGGTCTGCGCCGCATCGACCTCGTCCACGAGCGACACGAAGAGCGTCGGGGCGCGCACCAGGCGCGCGCGCGACGCCGGCACGAACATCCCCACCTGCCCGAGACACTGGACGATCGCGATCGCCTGCAAGACCCGCGTCTTTCCCCCCGAGTTCGGTCCCGTCAACAAGACAAGCGCGTCGTGACGGTCCACCTTCACGTCCGCCGGAACCGGTGTGACGTCCTGCAGCACGAGCAAGGGGTTGAACACCCCTTCGAGCACCCGCTCGACCCCACGGTCCTCGTCCGGCGGCGGCGCATCCACGATGTCCGGCAAACAAACCGCGAGGTCGCGCTTCGCGGCCCGGTCTCGAAAGCCCAGACCAGCCAGGTAGAACTCCAGGGGCCCCGAGAGCGCCAGGCACGTCACCACCGCGTCCACCAGCGGGGAGAACACCTCGTGGAACAACGCCGCCACGACCTCCCGCTGTCCGTAGCGGTGCCCTTGCAGCGTCCCCATCAAGCGTTGCCACATGCGTCGCCAGATTCCGGGAAGCAGCGGGTTCTCGCCGTTCTCCTTCACCCGGAGCAGCTGAAGACCTCGCACATGACCGTCCGCGCCGAGCCGCAGCCGCACGTCGACGGTCGCCAGGTTGCGCTCGAGATCGAGCAACTGGACGAGCCGGTCGTAGTCCTGGGTCGCACGCAGGCGCAGACCGGCTTCGTGCAAACGCGAGAGGACCGAGGCGGTGTCGGCGAAGCCTTCCGCGAGCGCGTCGATGCAGTCGCGGATCGCGCGGAGCACGTCGAGCTTGCGGGTCACCGAGTCCGCCTCGTCCATGGGCGAGCACTCGAGACGGGACCGCAAGCGGTACACTGCTTCGTAGGCCCGCTCCAGGTCTGCTCGGGCGGACGTGTGTTCCAGAAGCTCTGCGAACACCTCCTGCCGGGCCCGCGTGTCCTCGGGGGCCGAAGGCGGCCTGGAGAGCAACCCCACGAGGAAGGCATGGTGCGTGGGATAGGCCGTCCCTTCGATCTCCACGGGGAAGCTCGATCGCACGAGGTCGTCGAGGAAGAGGTGGGCCGCGAACGCCGCGGGGTGCCACGACGACGGCGAGGCGGGGGTTGCGTCGACGATGGCGTCGAACACGCCCGTGCACTCTCCCCCTTCGAACGCGAAGCGCACGAGCTGCGCAACGCCTTGCAGGTCCCCCCAGGCCTGTCGCTCGACGTGCAGGATGTCGGGGATCTCGGGGTCCCCTTCGCTGGGCTCGGCCCCCACCGGCGACACGTACCACTTCTTCGTTGGCTCGCCGTCCGTGCGGGCCAGGGACCTCATGCGACGCTTCAACCGGGAAGGTCGTTCGGAATCGCCGGGAGGGAGGAGCTTGAGCACGGTGAGGTCGAGGGGCGGGGCGGTGAGGGCCGATGTAATGTAGCTCATGGGGTACGGCGAGGACAGACCACAGACTGCGCCGCGGGTTCCCCACCCCCTTGCACATGGCACGGGTCCCCCCCTAGATTGTGCCGACCCAAGGGAGGCCAAGCATGCATTCAGGACAAGTGGGCGGTTCGATCGGTCCGTTTCTCGACCCCGCGACCGGACAGCAGGTGACCGGAACGCTGCAAGGGACGTTCACGTTCCAGTACGGCGGAGACCCCAACGCCGTGATGCAACATCTGCAGGCAGGATTGCTTCGCGCCACCACGATGGTCCTGCAACAGAAGCTTGCATCGAACCAGGTCGCCCTGCCCACGATGGCCCCCAGCATGCCGAGCTTCCTGCCCGAGATCGTCGCACAAAGCGGCGCTGCTTCCCTGGGCGTGCAGTTCACCCAGCTCAACCTCGTCCCCTCCGTGCAATCTCCCGCGATGGTGGCCCCGTACGCCGGCCCCTTGCCCCCCGACCCCTACCAGGCCACCGCCAACGCGTTCAGCCAGGTAGCCCAGGATCATCTCGACCCGAGCAACTACGAGGTCGAGGCTGAAGTGAACGTCGGAGGCTTCAAGATCAAGGGGAGCACCGACGGCGGACTCGACACGGACGGTATCAAGAATCAAGTCGTCGACAAGGCCAAGTCCAACCTCATCTGGTACGGCATCGGGTGCGTCGTGATTCTGTTCGTGCTCGGCCTCCTCGCCGCCATCGGCGGCTACGGCTACTACAAGTACGCCCAGGCCTCGGGCGACATCTCCACCAGCCAGGAAGATGCCGCGTGGGACGGCAAGGCACCCTTCAGCTGCATGGGAGGCAAGAACGTCCGTATCAAGGGTGTCACCGCGGACCTCGCCACCGGCACCGCCGTCAAGGGCATCGGCACCTGCCAGATCGAGCTGATCGACTGCAACATCAAGGCCCCCGTCGCGCTCGAGGCCACTGGGAACGTCAAGATTACCGTCACCGGCGGCAGCATCACCGGTACCGAGTTCGCCGCCAAGGCCATGGGCCAGTCCGAGATCACCTTCAAGGGCACCAAGGTGTCCGGCAAGACCAACGCCATGGCTCCTGCCAAGATCGTCGGCCCCTGACCGCGGTCAGTCGTCCCAGCGCACGGACAAGGCGTACCGCTCCCCGTCACGCTCCAACTCGAACACCCCGTGCCGCGCACGCATCATCTCCACGTGTGCTTGCATCGCCGTTCTGGGGTCCCGCATCCCGTAGCCATTGAGCGCCACGAGCACGTCGCCTGCTCGCATGCCCATCAAGTCCCAATACCCCCCGCTCGGCAAGCGCAAGAGCTTCAACCCCGCCTTCCCACCGTCGAGCTCCACCGGCAAAACCCTCGTCCTCAAGTCCGCGTTCTGCATCGCTCGCAAGAACTCCCGCCCCGAGAGCGCCACATGCCGCACCTTAATCGTCTTGTCGCCAAGAACGCGAAGGAGGCTCGCCCGCGCGGTCGCGATCGCTCGCACCGGGTCGTTCTCGACACCGTTCGCGACCTCCCGTGGGTCCACGACAGGGAGCACATCATCCTGCGGGCTCGTTTCTTCGGCTTGTGGGCAACATGTCACGACCACCGGGGGGCGCACCTCCGGCCGTGCATGCCAGAGCAGAAGGCTCACCCCCACCCAGGGGAGCAGACCGACCCCCATCAGGACGCGCATCAATCGCAGGACCTTGTTCTGCTGGTTCAACTGCTCACGCAGCAAATCGGACCCAACTGGCGCGCCCGAGGAGACACACCGCGGGCCGGCTTCGGTGCACGCACGGCGGGCAGCCTCGGGCGGTGGAGGCGTGCGATAGGGATCGACCATGGCAGAGACGTCATCAAGGCCCGTGCCAGTCCGACTTCCCCTTGGTTCTTGGGCCACAGCGAAAGCGCTGGCCCCCCTTTCGTGACGAGTTGGGCACGGACGGGGTCTTCGCGTGACAAGATGACACGCGGTCTGCCCCCCACCTACGGCAGCGTCGCGTCGATCGAATACGAGAGGTCCGTCGCCCCCTCGTCGATGTTCTCCACCACGAGAAACATCGCCCCGCCCTCCGTGAGGAACGCATCGATCAGCGGATTCGGGTCCTGCGCCCCCCGGTCGTCGTTGCGCGCGATCCACGAATCGATCGCGTCCGCATAGATCATCAGGCGACCATCCATGTCCCCTTTCGCTTGCAAGTCGACCAGGATGTCCGCCCCCTGGGCACCCTGAAACCCATACAGGCGAAGCCCGGAGGCGTGCGGCAGCGCATCGTCGAACTGCGACGGGAACACCAGCGGCTGCCCCTCGTACCCGTCGGTGTCGTGCTCGGTAGCCTGCAAGGAGTATGTGAATTCGGCCCCGCCCACGGTGGCCGCCGACACGTTCCGGGCGTCGCGAATCGCCACGAAGTAGCCCGCCGTGTCCATCGCGAGCCACTCGATCACCACGTTCGTCCCGGCAGCTACCTTCACGTAGTCCTCTCCCGCAGCCGCCGTCCCTCGCCCGTCGTCGAACACGGCCACGTGCGGCTCGAGCGCTGACCCCACTGGCAGCTCGAGCGCCACACGAAGCACCTTGCCCGCGGTGGACTGCACGCGGAACACGTCGCTGTCCCCCACCGTGCCCACGGCCCCTCGCATCCACACGTCCAGCCCAAGGTCGTTGTACTCCTCCAAGGTCGCGCCGTCGTTCGGCTCCTGCTCGTCCGCGTACACCACAGCGGCATCGGGCTCCGTCACGTCCTCGCCCACCACGTCGGGCACAGCGTCCGCGACGCCGTCTGGCTCGTTCGCGTCCTCGCCGACCTCTGCCTCCGAACCCGTGTCAGGAGTCGCGACGTCCCCCGCTTCCGCCCCGTCCACCGTGCCCGCATCTCCAGGACCGGATCCCCCTGGGGAGGCGTCGTCGCTACCACAACCGCCAACCCACGCTGCGCAAACCAGAAGCAGACCGGAACAGGACCATTGGGAATGCATCATCATCAGAACCCTCAGTACGAATGGGCATCGTGGAACGACAAGGCGTACGCGCGCTACCCAGAAGACTTCTCGCGCTCCCCCTCCGCCACCACTTCCACGACCTCTTCCGCTTCGGGCTTCGGTGCGGCATCCTCTTTCGGTTCTGCCTTCGGCGCCGCGACGCGAACCTGCGGCTCGGGCATCAGCTCGCTCACCCGAAAACGCGGGTCTTCCAGCGTGGTGTGAGACAGCTCCACCTCGAGCCCGTCCACCTCGAGGCTCGAGGCAAGCTCCTTCAACCCTTCCACTCGGATCTTCAACTCGTGGGCTTCCTCGCGCTCCTCCGAAGCCGCGAACTGGCTCGCTGCCGTGACCGCCTCGTGCAGCACTTCCCCTACCCTACGCAACCGATGTACCGCCGTCTCCGCCGCACGCCGCGCCGCAACCTCGCCCCGCTCGTTCGACAGGTCCACGAGCTTGGCCACCACGGGAGCCCGTCGCATTAGATACAGCACCGTCCGCTCCGCATCCCGCGACAACGCGCTCATGTCCACGTACGACCGCAGCGCCGATTCCGCCGTGAACCCCACCAGGTCCCGCAAGTGCATCCAGTCCCGAAACGCGGTATCCAGGATGGTCTCGACCTGCACCGGCAACCGCTCCGGAACGCCTTGAAGCGCAGGCAGCAGCGCCTTCGGCAACCCCCACGACGTGACCTTCGTCCCGTCCACCGCCCTCGCCATCTTCGCCAACAGAGGCGACGCCGCCAGGCCCAGCACAGCTGCCCCGATCGCCGCCCACCATGGCGCCACCGCGACAGCCCCCACCATCGCCACCGCCGCCACGGCCGTCATCCACCCGCGCGTCATACGCTGCACACCCGACAGCCCGGCCTGCAACAACCACCCGAACGTCCAGAGCAACCACAACGCGCCCGTCGCCGCCGCTGCCCCCGTGGCCATGAGAACGCCCGGCAGAAGCCCCCAGCCGTTCGACATGCACACCACGAGCGCCCACAACGCGGCCATCGACAAGCCGGCAGCCTGGAACAGCAACGCATTCGCGATCAGCACGCGCGGGTGGATCTGCCGGACCCTCCCCCGTGCCGCCGCCAACGTGATGTTCGCAGGCCTTCCCATCTTGGTCCCTCACCCCTCCCGCACGAGTCCAGAAAACCACAGAGGTCGCAGAAGGCACAGAAGGGTGTGTACGGAGCTCGGTCGTGCGTGTTGCCCCTGGCTCCGCCCGTTCCTGGTTCTCAGTGCGCGTTCCGTGTTCTCAGCTCCTGGTTGATGTCCGTCATCCGTCCATCGTCGTAGTCGGGCCTCAACCCGGTACGCTCTAGCTCCTGTCCTCCGTCACCTCGTCCACGATCCCCACCACCACCGACCGCACGGGTCCCCGCGGCGCCGCGTCCATCAACTGCCTCGCCGAGTTGCCCTCGTCCTCCACCAAGACCGTCTCCCCAACCCCGGCCCCCACCAAGTCCACCGCCACCACGTACCGCTCCCCGTCGAACGACCCGTTCGGGAGAACCGCGCGTACGATCAGCTGCTTGCGACCGTCGTAAAACGGATGCTCGACCGTCGATACCACTGTCCCGCACACACGCCCGAGCATCATGATCGGCCACCCTCGTCCTGGTACGCATGCTGATCCACGATACCTACGATGGCATGATCTACCGGTACGAACCAGGGGTCGTGCAACAACGCCGCCTCCCGCGACGCCTCGTACGTCACCAGGTCCCCGGGCCCCGCCTGCGCCGACGCGTCCGTCGCCACGAACGGAACCCCCTCGGGCTCGAGCCTGGCGGTCAACGGTCGGACCACCAAGAGCTTCAGCCCGTCCATGCCCTTGGCCTTGACCGAGGCCACCATCGTTCCGATCACCCGTCCGAGCTTCATCCGCGCCACTCCCCGAAGAACCGCGTACCGGACGAGATCGCTCGCACGACCGTTTCGTCCGCGCGCGGAATGATGGTGGTCGACCCACGGGCCGCATTGCCCTTCGCCATGGCATCCGTCGCCAGCGCGATCGCTGCCTCCACGTCGAACAGCTCTCCCCACAGCGTGGCGATCGCCTTGCCGCCAAGACCATCGGCCACGCGCAGCTCCACAAGCTGCACCTCGGCTCCCTTGAGCGCCGCATCCACCGCCCGCATCATGGTCGGAGGCGACCCCGTCTGCACCACACCCAGCGTGTCCCCCGAGGCAGGCCATCGAATCAGCCCCTGCATCATCGACGGCACGATCCGCTCCTCCGCGTGGGGCAGCATCACGGCATCCTCGAGGGACGAGCCGACCACGCCCTTGGCGCGCAGGAAGGACATCTCCACGGGCTCCACCTCGCCTCCGAAAAGAATGAGGTAGTGCCCGCGCTGGATCGTCCCCGCCGCCCCCACGGTGACCTCCGCCTCCTTCGCCAGCGCGTCGAGCACACGCAATCCGACGGGGATGTCCCCGATGTCCAGCATGGCCACGGCAGGTCCGAGGGATGGCATCGTGCGCGGCATCGCTCCTTGCGGCAGTCCCGGCATTACACGATCCGGAAGTGATCGCGCATGGTGCAGCGCCGGAACCTCGAGAACGACTTGGGCGTGGTGAGTCCTTCTCCCGTCGGCGACGCGATCGTGAACGACGTGGGTCCCTCACCGCGGAAGCCGAGACCGTCCACACCACACCCGTTCTTGATGAAGATGCTGCAATTGCACAGGCGCGCCATCTTCGACAGCGCGGCGAGGTCGTGGGAGTGCATGCACGCCGTGTGGAAGTTGCCGCCCTCGCACGCCACCGCCAGGTCGATCGCCTCGTCCACGTTGCGCACGCGCGTCAACGGAAGCACCGGCATCATCTGCTCGGTCCACACAAGCGGGTGATCGTTCGGGACCTCCACGAGCACCGCACGAACCTCCGGACCCGCATTGATGCCGAGCTCCTTCAAGATCACATGGGCGGACTTTCCCACGAAGTTCTTGTTCACGATGGCATGGCCGCGCGGCCCGGCGTTCTTCTCGAAGATCACCTTCTCGAGCCGACCGAGATCCTTCGAAGGAACCTCCACCGCACCGTTGCGCTTCATCGAGGCCTTCAACGCCTCCGCCACCGACTCGACGACGATGCACTCCTTCTCGTCCACGCAGATCACGTTGTTGTCGAAGGAGTGACCGAACACGACGTCCTTGCCAGCCTGTTCGATGTCCGCCGTGGGGTCTACGACCACGGGCGGGTTGCCAGGTCCGGCGCAAACAGCGCGCTTCCCCGAGTTCATCGCGGCCTTGACCACCGCCGGGCCCCCGGTGACCACCAGCAGACGCACCTTCGGGTGATGCATCAACTCTCCGGCGGACTCGATCGTCGGCTTCGCCACGCACGCCACCACGTTCGGAGGCCCGCCTGCGTCCACGATCGCACGGTGCAGCAGCCGCACCGTGGTCGCCGACACGTTCTTGGCGCTCGGGTGCGTGTTGAACACCACCGTGTTGCCCGCCGACACCATCGCGATCGTGTTGTTGATGATGGTCGACGTCGGGTTCGTCACGGGCGTGATGGCGCCAATGACCCCGAAGGGAGCAGGCTCGACGAGCACCAAGCCGTGATCACCGGACTGCGCCCACGGGAGCAACTCCTCCGGCCCGGGCGTCTTGCGCGTCACGAGCAGGTTCTTGTTGACCTTGTCCTCGTAGCGGCCGAGCCCGCTCTCGTCGATCGCGGCCCGGGCGAGGGACTCCGCCTGCGCCAGACACACCTCGCGGATCTTCGCGATGATGGCCTTGCGACGCTCCAAGCCGAGGGCGTCGAGCTTCTCGAACGCCTTGCGGGAAGCGTTGACCGCTTCGTCCACGGTAGAGAACACGCCGTCGGTTCCGGTCGGCGGACCCGACGAAGCGACGGAAGGCTTGGCGGAGCCTGCGCTGGGGGAGCCTGCGCTGGGGGAGCCTGCCGAGATCTCCTTGGCGATCGCCTCGGCGATGCGACGGATCTGTTCCGGGCTGATCCCTGGTTGCGTCATCGTTCAGCCCTCCTCACAGGTCCCCGAAGCCGTGCTCGTACGAGTGCTTTTCGAAGAGCACCTTCCCACCGATCTCCCACGTGTCCACGATCGCCATGACGACCGCGTCGCAGGGGCGATCTTGGGTCATCTCGGTCTGCCGCGCGGACGAACCGGTGGCGTACAGAACGACCTCACCCACGCCGCACCCGACGGCATCGTTGGCCACCACGAAGCCCCCTTCTTCGAGCGTCTCCGGGTTCACCTGCTTGAGCAGGAGGAACTTGAAGCCCTCGAGCTTGGGGTCCTTGCGGGTGGACACCACGGTACCGACCACCTTCGCCAGGAGCATCGCATCACCTCGATCAAGCGGCCTGACGCGGTCCGGCCGGGGGCACCACGCCCTCCGGCCCAACCTCCGACATCATGCGCCCACGAGCCGGCCTTGCCAGGCCGCCCACGAGACCAGCCCGCGTGGCGCTTTCCTCCCGATGCCCCCCGCGACTCACGTCGCGACGAGCACCGGTGCCGACGATCGGCCTTACTTCATGCCGCGCGCCGACATCTCCTCCTTGACCGCATCCACGCGGCCAAGAGGCAGCACCAGGTCCACGTTGACGTGCGGACGGGCGATGATGTGGGTCGCCACGACCTCGCCTACGCGCGACGCTCCATTGGTGCCTGCGTCGATCGCGGCCTTCACCGCGGCCACGTCGCCACGGATGATCGCGGTGACGTACCCACCGCCGGTCTTCTCGTAGCCGACGAGCTCCACCTTGGCCGCCTTCACCATGGCGTCGGAAGCTTCGACCATCGCGGCAAACGAACGGCATTCGATCATGCCAAGTGCTTCAGCCATTTCTTTCCTCCGTAACAGGGCCGGTGGTTGACCGTCCCTTTCCTTCCTCTGTCAACACGCCCGAAGGGCGCATGCAAAACACTCACTCTGCCCGGCCCTCGAGCTCGAGGGCCTTCTCCGCCACCGGCCAGGCCACGTCAATGTCCCGGTCCCGTCCCGCCAGGTACAAGCGGCCGAAGGACCCGAAGCTCGTGATCTCCAGGACCTTGATGTCCGCCGCCTTCTCCGCCTCGTTGGCCGCCAGCGCCGCGTTCGCCGCAGGCGCGCACTCCAACACGTAGAGCGACTGCCCCGCCACGATCATGTGCCCGTGCCGGACCCGGTTGATCAGCTGCGTCTGCCGGTCGTCCAGGTGACGAATCACCTGCGAAGTCAGCAGCTTCGGCTTGATCCGGTCCGTCTCCGTCCGGCCGATCTCCGCCAGGATCGTCTCGCCCGCGCGTCGCACCTCCGCCTGCATGTCATGGTGGATCTCGAGAAGGCCGTACAGCCGCTCGACGATCTGCATGCCGGGCTTCACCCCCGTGCTCTTGACGGCGATGTCCGTCAGGCGGTTCACCGCGATGCCGGGAGAAACCTCGATGAACAGCGACGCCTGATGCCGCGTGGGAAGGAAGCCCTTCGCCACCGTGCCGAGGAAGGCGGCATGCTGCGGCTGCAACGAGTCCAGAAACACGTAGCTTCGCAGGTCGATCATGGCTCAGTCCTTCCTCTTGCTTCCTGCCTCGCGCCCGGACAAGGACTCGATGGCGCGAATCGCCGCCGCCGACGCGACGTCGATGTCCCGCTGTTCACCACCGAGGTAGACACGGCCGAAGGCGCCGGTCATCCGTACGTCCACCACGTTGATCTCCGCCGCCTTCTCCGCCTCGTTGGCCGCAAACGCCGCGTACGCCGCGGGCTCCACCTCGAGAATGTAGAGCGACTCGCCCGCCACCAGCATCATCCCCATCCGCGTGCGGTTGATGAGCTGCACCTGAAGGTCGTCCGTGTTGAGAATGATCTGCGAAGACAGCACGCGCGGCTTGATCCGGTCCGTCTCCTGGAGCCCCAGCGCCGTGAGAATCTCCTCCCCCGACCGTCGCACGTCCGCCTGGGACGGGCTGTGCACCTCCAGCATGCCGTACAACCGCTCCACGATCTGCATGCCAGGACGCACGTCCGTGGCCTTGACCGCCACGTCCGTCACGCGGTTGACCTCGATACCAGGCGAAATCTCCACGAACAGGGACGCTTCGCCCGCAGTGGGCAAGAACCCCCGACACACGGTTCCGAGGTAGGCAGCGAACTGGGGCTGCAGCGAATCCAGGAATACGAAGCTTCGAAGCTCGGCCATGTCGTGGCTCCTCAGGTCGATCGACCTAGTATCCGCTCGAGGCGGAGGCTCCTTCCGTCGAGAGCCCCTTGGACTCCCGGACGATCTTCACCCCCACGGACGCCCCAATGCGAGAAGCACCCGCCGCCACCATCTTGCGTGCATCCTCCGCCCCCTTCACACCGCCCGACGCCTTCACCTGCAGCTTGTGATCGACCGCCCGAGCCATCAACTCCACGTCGTGCACCGTGGCGCCCCCGTGACCAAACCCCGTAGAGGTCTTCACGAAGTCCGCACGCGCCTTCTTGGCGAGCACGCAAGCCGCCACCTTTTCCTCGTCGGTCAGCAACCCCGTCTCGATGATCACCTTGAGCAGCGCCGAGCCGTCCCGCGCCGCCTCCGCCACCAGGCGAATGTCCTCGTAGACGTAGCGATGATCGCCGGACTTGAGCGCGCCGATCGCGATCACCATGTCCAGCTCCTTCGCCCCGTCCCGCACCGCACGGCGCGCCTCCAAGGCCTTGATCTCCTTGGGCGTCGCCCCCAACGGGAACCCGATCACGCAGCAGGTCTTCACCCCACTGCCCTTGAGCCGCTTCGCGCAACGCTCCACGTACAACGGGTTCACACACACCGACGCGAACCCGAACTCCCGCGCCTCGTCGCACAGCCGGTCGATGTCCGCATACTTCGCCTCGGGCTTGAGCAACGTGTGATCGATGAGCTTCGCCACGTCCGTCGGGACGTTCTTCGCCCCGAGGGCCGCCGTGACCCGGCCACCCGCCGTCCCCAACACCTGCCTCACCGTCTCCGGCTTCTTCGACGCGCAGTTGCCGCAGTTCGTGCAATCCGCACAGGCCGAGCCGGCGCTCGTCGCCCCGACCACCGACGTGATCAACGTGGGGTTCGACGACAGCACCCGCGTGATCGCTTCCACCAGCCCTTGGTAGTCACTCGATGACATGGACGATCCGCTCCTGGCCGGTGCACCGTCGAGCGCGTCGATCATGGCGACGCGACGCTTGTGGCGGTCCACCGTGCAATCCGTGGTGAGGAAGACATCGACGATCCGGATCGCGAGGTCCTCTGCGAGGTAGCCAGCCCCGAGGGTCAAGAGGTTGGCATCGTTGTGCTCGCGCGCGTTCTTCGCCGTCTTTTCGTCGAAGGCCATGCCGGCGCGCACACCGGGCACCTTGTTGGCGGTCATGCAAGAGCCGATGCCCGCACCGTCCACGACGATGCCCCGGCTGGCTCTCCCCGAGGCCACCGCTTCCGCGGCGGCACGCGCGAACACCGGGTAGTCACACGCATCCGTCGAGTGGGTGCCGACGTCGAGAACCGTCAGGCCCTTGGCCGTGAGGTGACGCTTGATGGCTTCCTTGAGGGGGAACCCGCCGTGATCGCTACCGAGGGCCACTGGACTCGAGGTCATGTCGTGTCTGAACCTCCGACTCACACAGGACGCGAGCCGCACACGGTAGGGGCCTGGCGCGATGCCGTCAAGCGCGCAACCCAAACCCAGATCCGGAGGCACAACGAATGCTGGCTGAGCGAGGGCGCCGAAGGCCGGCCCGAGCACACGCCGGGGAGGCGGAAGACGGAGTGTTGGGGGGTGGAGGGTGAGGAACAGAGGCAAGAAGTCGC